>Ga0307997_10000873_pt1 | contig 13927 bp, 11 predicted proteins | sample Davwhametageno36_FD_203165 | JGI IMG/M metagenome (GOLD analysis project Ga0307997, IMG submission 203165) | Marine microbial communities from Davis Island wharf, Antarctic Ocean - #36 | ecosystem: Environmental > Aquatic > Marine > Unclassified | place: Antarctic Ocean: Davis Island wharf... | reverse complement strand
CACTACCTTGCCGATATTTGTCTTTTATTGTGTCTCAGGGTAACGAGGTCTGACCTATGCCTGTTTCCTCACATGAATAATTGTTTCATATCGTTTGACAGCTCTTAATTCCTCAAGTAATCTCATGCCACGAAATATTGTGCATTATTAAGCGAGGCAAATTATGTGCGGAATTGTAGGTCTATTTATAAAGAATCCAGCAATGGAGAAGTCGCTCGGCGAGCATCTTTCCAACATGCTGATCGAAATGACGGAGCGCGGTCCAGACAGTGCGGGTATCGCTATTTATGACGGAGGTGCAACGGCTGGTACGGTCAGAATTACAGTTTTATCTACCGACCCAGACTATTTGTGGGAGCAATTTAAAGATGAAGTGAGGGCAATGTTTGGAGCATCTTCAAAAATTGAGATGAATAGCAACCATGCCGTATTGATATTACAAGCTGAAGCTAGAACCGTGCAGGGCTGGTTGAAACAAAATCATCCTGAATTGTATATGACTAGTTCTGGGACCAATATAACGATTTTTAAGGAAATAGGTCTACCAGTTGATGTCATTTCTAAGTTTGGCATCCGTGGTATGAGCGGTAGCCATGCACTGGGCCATACGCGAATGGCAACTGAAAGTGCTGTTACCACTTCCGGGTCACATCCTTTCTCGACTGGTGCAGATCTTTGCCTTGTTCACAACGGTTCGATGTCTAACCACAATCGTATGCGCCGTACCCTAGAATTTCATGGGGTTGAATTTCAAACCGAGAATGATTCTGAAGTTGCTGCGGGCTATTTGACTTGGAGATTGCAGGAAGGCGATACGCTTGACGAAGCGCTTGAAAGAGGTTTTGAAGAACTTGATGGTTTTTATACTTTTGCTATTGGCACGCATGACGGGTTTGCTGTTGTAAGAGATCCAATAGGAGCTAAACCCGCAATTTTGGCTGAAACAGATGACTGGGTTGCTATGTCCTCAGAATTCCGTGCTATTGCTACATTACCAGGCGTAGAGAATGCAAAAATTTGGGAGCCTGAGCCTGCTCGGGTCTACAGCTGGTATAAAAGCTAATATAAAAAATTAAACCTTACTTCAGTATGGTTAAACTAAAGGGTAAGAGTTCGTTAGAGCAATTAACGGCCTTTTTATTAACAGAAACGAATATACGTATTCAATCTGAGGTCACAAAAAAATGATTGAGATAGATCTGGATAAAACAGAATTACGCGACTTAAATGCAAAGCTGCATAGTCTTGATGGCAAGACGGGTGAGAAATCGTTTAAAGTCGTTAATCCAAACGGTAAGCACAACATTGCTGTAGGTGTAGATGGCGAACTGGATGTTACCATTGAGGGGCATGCTGGGCATTATGTTGGCGGTATGAACAAATATGCCAGTATAACAGTTACTGGAAATGCAGGCGCTGGACTGGCTGAAAATATCATGTCAGGTGTCGTCCGAGTCAAGGGTAACGCATCGCAATATACGGGTGCCACCGGTCGTGGTGGACTCGTCGTGGTCGAAGGTGATGCCGCTGCACGCTGTGGAATCTCTATGAAGGGCGTTGACATTGTTGTTGGTGGTAATGTTGGTCACATGTGCGCCTTTCTGGGTCAGTCAGGCAATGTAGTCGTCTGCGGTGATGCAGGTGATGCCTTAGGTGATTCAATTTTTGAACTGAACCTTTTTGTTCAGGGGAAAGTCAAAAGTTTAGGGACTGATTGTGAAGAGAAGGAAATGGATGCCGAAAAAATGGCAATACTTACCAAACTTCTCGGTCAGGCTAAAATTGAAGCTGACCCAAAGAAATTTAAGGTCTACGGCCCAGGAAGAAATCTTTACAACTTTAAGGTTGATAATGCCGTTTTATAGGATTTTATAAAGTCCATATAGTGAACTTCAGCCGTGATTAACGACCCATATTTAATAGTGAAATTTTTTAAAAACCAATAGCTAACCTAATAGGCTTTGCCTATTACAGACCAAAAGAGGTAAGAAAATGAGTGAATCTACTGATAAAGCGCAACTTGGTGAATATGAAGAGCATCCGGAGCTTCAAGAGTCTGCAACTTGGAGCCGGCAAACTATCAAGGAGATACAACGTGCCGCAACTGAGGGAATCTACAGCATTCGAGGTGGTGGTGCCAAACGTAAAGTACCGCATTTTGATGACTTGTTGTTCCTTGGCTCGAGCATGTCACGTTATCCGCTTGAAGGCTATCGTGAGACCTGTGATACCGACGTTAAGCTGGGTACACGCTTTGCAAAAAAGCCACTACATCTAGATATTCCTATTACCATAGCGGGTATGAGTTTTGGCGCTTTGTCTGCTCAAGCAAAAGACGCGTTGGGTCAAGCCGCAGCGGCGATGAACACTACAACAACGACAGGTGACGGTGGCATGACTCAAGAAGAGCGTGCCTCATCCAAGACACTTGTGCTACAAATGTTGCCGTCACGTTATGGAATGAATCCTGATGACTTGCGTGCAGCAGATGCCATCGAGGTTGTTTGTGGTCAGGGCGCTAAACCAGGCGGTGGCGGCATGTTGTTGGGTCAGAAAATAAGCGATCGTGTTGCCCAGATGAGAACCCTTCCAAAGGGCATTGATCAACGCAGTGCCTGTCGCCATCCTGACTGGACTGGTCCTGATGATTTGGAAATAAAAATTGCAGAAATTCGTGAGATTACAGACTGGGAGAAGCCAATCTATGTCAAGGTCGGTGCCACTCGAACAAAATATGACGTGCAGCTGGCTGTTAAGGCGGGTGCCGACGTTATTGTTGTTGACGGCATGCAAGGTGGAACAGCGGCTACTCAGGATGTGTTCATGGAGCATGTTGGTCTGCCTACACTACCTGCAGTTCGAATCGCAGTTGAAGCCCTGCAAGAGATGGGTATGCACCGCAAAGTTCAGTTGATTGTTTCTGGTGGTATTCGAAATGGTGCAGACGTCGCAAAGTGTATGGCGTTGGGTGCAGATGCAGTTTCAATTGGTATGGCAGCACTCTATGCATTAGGTTGTAACTCACCAAAATATGATGCGGAATATCGTAAAATGGGTTCTGCAGCCGGTTATTATGATGCTTACCACGTAGGTCAGTGCCCTGCTGGTATTACTACCCAAGACCCTGAGTTGGCTAAAAGATTTGATGCTAAGCTGGGTGGTCGTCGAGTTGAAAACCTGCTCAAAACTATGATTCTTGAGGCTCAAACACTGGCTCGTGCCTGTGGTAAATCACATTTGCATAACCTCGAACCAGAAGATCTGGTGGCTCTGACAATGGAAGCTGCGGCTATGGCAAAAGTACCATTAGCTGGTACTGACTGGTATCCGGGCAAGGGATCGTTCTAAAGTGAAAGGCTTTGATTGGTTTGTCAAAACTTGGCAAAGCCTTTTTAGCATGGTTGATAAAGCATTGATAAGTGATTGTTAATAACCGACTGTTAATACAATAAATTGAGAGGAGTCCATAGAATGGAAAAAGATTTAGAGAAAATTGGAAAAGAAAAAGGTATTAAGTATTTCCTAGTAAGTTGGGTTGATATGTTTGGCATGTTGCGTTCCAAGTTGGTACCGACGCGTGCTATCAAAGGCATGCAAAAAAACGGTGCTGGATTCGCTGGATTCGCCGCATACCTTGATCTCACCCCAGCACACCCCGACTTGTTTGGCATGCCCGATCCTGACAGCCTCATTCAACTGCCTTGGCAAAAAGAAATTGGCTGGGTTGCTTGTGATCTGTGGATGAATGGTAAACCCCTTGAAGCGTCTCCGCGTGTTGCACTTAAAAAGCAGCTAGCACGAGCTGAAAAGTTGGGTTATCGCATGAAGACCGGTGTTGAATGTGAATTCCACCTTATAAATAAAGAAGGCACCGCACTGGCTGACGATATGGATACTCATGCTAAGCCTTGTTATGACCAGCAAGCGGTAATGCGTCAGTTTCCTATCATTAGTGAAATTGCAGATGCAATGCTTGAACTGGAATGGAATCCTTATCAAAACGATCACGAAGATGCGAATGGCCAATTTGAAATGAATTGGGACTATGACGACGCATTGAAAACAGCTGATCGTCACGTCTTTTTTAAGTATATGACTCGCGCAATTTGTGAGTCGCACGGAATTCGGGCAACGTTCATGCCAAAACCTTTCATGAACTTAACGGGTAACGGTTGTCACGCACATATGTCTATCTGGGATCTTGATGGAAAGAAGAACTTGTTTAGTACGGATGGGGAAGATCCTCGTGGACTTGGATTATCGCCTTTGGCATACCAGTTCTTGGGTGGCATTATGGAAAGCGCAGTGGACCTAACAGCAATCTTTAACCCAACGGTAAACAGCTTCAAACGAATTAATGCACCCCGTACAGTGTCGGGCTCAACTTGGGCACCCAATGCCGTTACTTATGGTGGCAACAACCGAACACATATGGTTCGTGTACCTGATCCAGGGCGTTTTGAGCTTCGATTGATGGACGGTGCAGTCAACCCTTATCTGTTACAGGCAGGTATGTTGGCAGCGGGTCTTGATGGTGTTGAAAACAACCGTGATCCTGGTGATCCATTGGACATCAATATGTACGAGGAAGGTCACTTGGCAAAAGATGCACGACATTTACCCGAGAACTTGCTGGATGCAATTCGTCTGTTAGACAGTAACAAAATCATGCGTAAAGCTTTGGGAGATGAATTTATCGATGCATTTGTTAAGTTAAAAATGGCTGACTGGAATGAGTTTACTCATCATTTAAGTACCTGGGAGCGCCAACATACACTGGACTGCTAAGTCAGTTCTTTAACTTGAAGCGACTATGCTTTACTTAAGACCTCATCGTACAAAGTTTATGATGAGGTTTTTTAGTTTTTAATGGGTCAGACAGAGCAGTTAGCAATAGAATCTAAGTTACATGTAATTTCAGTGTTTAGTCTGCTGCTATCATGCGACAGCCAAAATCGTTTAACATTTTGAGCTTAATTATTGTTGCTTCACACATTCAAAATAAAAATGAATCAATAAGGAAAATAAATACAAAGAATAACCAGATTTTAAGAAAAAAATGGGTCGAATGTGTCGTTTTTGAGATACCTAAACCCTCTGTTGGAAACTATGATCTTGATCGCCCTTGTCAGTAAATATTTGCTATTTATAAGCTTCATACCTTTGTGTAAATGCGGGTAAGAAATCTTGACAACGAGCCGTCATCGTTAAATTTTTAGTAACATAAATAATGATTTTAACCCCGCTATATGGAGAATAAACATGGCTAAAAGTGATATTCAAATTGCACGAGAGGCAACTCTAAAACCAATCTTTGAGATTGCTGATAATCTTGGCATCCCTGCAGACGTCCTCATGCCTTATGGGCACGACAAGGGAAAGTTATCAGCTGAATATATTAAATCCTTGGAAGGTAAAAAAGACGGAAAACTCATTCTAGTTACCGCTATCTCTCCAACACCCGCTGGTGAAGGAAAGACGACAACAACTGTTGGTCTTGGCGATGGCTTAAACAGCATTGGCAAAAAGACCATCATGTGTCTACGTGAGCCAAGTCTTGGACCTTGTTTTGGAATGAAAGGTGGTGCTGCTGGTGGTGGTTACGCTCAGGTTGTACCCATGGAAGATATTAACCTTCACTTCACAGGCGACTTCCACGCAATCGGTGCAGCACATAACTTGCTAACCGCTTTGATCGACAATCACATTCATTGGGGCAATGCTTCTGGTCTTGATCCACGTCGTATCACCTGGAAACGTGTTATCGACATGAACGATCGTACTTTGCGAGACATTACTATTGGTCTTGGTGGCCCTGGTAATGGAACCCCTCGTGAGAGTGGATTCGATATTACTGTTGCATCAGAAATAATGGCTATTTTCTGTCTTTCGACTGATCTGGATGACCTAAGTCGTCGAATTGGTAATATCGTAGTTGGTTATACTCGTGAAATGAAACCAGTTTTAGCTAAACAAATGAACGCTCAAGGTGCAATGACAGTATTGTTGAAAAATGCTTTCATGCCCAACCTAGTTCAAACATTAGAAAACAACCCCGCGTTTATCCACGGTGGTCCATTCGCCAATATTGCACACGGTTGTAACTCGGTTATTGCGACTAAGACAGCACTGAAACTGGCTGACTATGTAGTGACTGAAGCCGGATTTGGTGCTGATTTGGGCGCTGAAAAGTTCTTTGACATCAAATGTCGTAAAGCCGGTCTTTCTCCAGCAGCGGTTGTTTTGGTTGCTACGGCTCGTGCGCTTAAAATGCACGGTGGTGTTGCTAAAGATCAACTCTCTGGTGAAAACGTTGAAGCAATCACAGCGGGTTGTGAAAACCTTGGGCGTCACATCCGTAACTTGGGTCAATTTGGTGTTCCAGTGACGGTTGCGATTAACCGTTTCTCTGCTGATACCGAAGGTGAACTGGCGGCAATTGCAGCCTACTGTTCAGATTTGGGTGTTAAAGTATTTGATTGTAATCATTGGGGCGAAGGTAGTGCGGGTGTTCAGGAACTTGCGACTCACGTAGCGGCTGTTGCTGACTCGGGTGAAGCTAACTTCCACACACTCTATGAAGACAACATGCCTTTATGGGACAAAGCGCGTCACATTGCTCGTACATTGTACGGTGCGGAAGACATCATTGCGGACAAGAAGGTACGCGATCAATTTGCTAAATTCGAAGCGGACGGTTACGGAAACTTTCCAATCTGTATGGCCAAAACTCAGTACAGTTTCTCAACGGATCCTGCACTATTAGGCGCGCCGACAGGACATGAAGTTAATATACGGGAAGTTCGTTTATCTGCTGGTGCAGAGTTTATTGTTGCTGTTTGTGGCGACATCATGACGATGCCTGGTTTACCACGAGTACCATCAGCTGACAGTATTTGTCTGAATGACAAAGGTCAGGTTGAAGGCTTGTTCTAGGGCTTTTGGGCACCACTAAAGTAGCAATCTTTAATGGTGCCCTTCAGTTTTGGGCAGTGGTCTATAAAACCAATGCCCAAGATTTTAAATCTTATTCGAACCTATCCCTGCGATTAAAATACCTTTAAATAGAAATTTTATTAGTGACGTTTGCCACCTCAAATCGTCGCCACGTCTTTAGTTAAATAAAAAAAGTTGATCCAGTGCTTTATCGAAATAATTATTATCTAACCCACCAATTTCAGCAAACTTGCGCGTTTATTATCTGCAGGCGGTTTTAAATTAAAAGTAATCACATATACTTTTCCCTTTTCTTGTTTTAGCAAAATTCCATTAACTAACGAACGTCTCACTCGTAATACCTTAATGTATAAAATTCGGGCTGTGTTCTAAGGATTCAATCAGTGGATTATATTTGATCGGGTGCCAGAAGGACTTGATCTCACTAGATGAAGTTTAATTGAAGTGGAAATAAGTGCGCAGATTCTTATTGTTAAAATGAAGTGGTTATAGCAGTGAACGACCCGAATGCACGAGATGCACTCGGATCGCATAAGATTGAATTAAGGTAGAATCAATCGATAATGTTAATTTCTAGAAGCCCGCTTTCTTTCGTTTTCGTGTAGATGTTTTTTACGTATACGAATATTCTTTGGTGTAACTTCAACCAACTCATCATCGTCAATAAATTCGAGAGCTTGCTCTAGGGTATATCGAATAGGCTTTACAAGGATTAAGTTTTCATCAGTACCCGCGGCACGAATATTGTTAAGTTGCTTACCTTTCAAGGGGTTAACGCCCAAATCGTTTGCACGTGCATGAATACCAATAACCATGCCTTCGTAAACTGCTTCGGCGTGTCCTATCATTAACTTGCCGCGTTCTTGCAAGTTGAAAAGTGCGTAAGCTAGAGCTTTTCCGGTAGCGGTTGCTATTAAAACGCCATTTTTACGTTGTGCGATTTCGCCAGAAACCCGTGGAGCATATTCATCAAATACGTGATATAACAAACCAGTACCTGAACTTAAGGTCATGAATTCAGCCTGAAATCCAATCAAGCCACGTGATGGAATGACATAGTCAAGACGAACACGGCCTTTTCCATCAGGCATCATATTCTTCAGCTCGCCTTTACGACTTCCTAGCGCCTCCATAATAGTACCTTGATACTGATCTTCGGTGTCTACCGTTAATTGTTCGAAAGGTTCGCAAAGAACGCCGTCGATTTCTTTAATAATAACTTCGGCACGCGATACTGAAAGCTCAAAACCTTCTCGGCGCATAGTTTCTATTAAAATACCGAGGTGCAATTCACCACGGCCTGATACGCGAAACTTGTCTGAATCGGACAGCTGCTCGACTCGTAAGGCGACGTTATGAAGGCATTCACGTTGAAGGCGCTCGTCAATTTGACGAGAGGTTAGGTACTTACCGTCTTGTCCTGAGAAAGGTGAATTGTTAATACTAAAAGTCATGTTGACCGTCGGTTCATCGACAGTTAGAGGAGGCATCGATTCAACTGTATTGCGGTCGCATAATGTATCGGAAATATAAAGTTCTTCAATACCAGAGAATACAATAATATCGCCTGCCGTGGCAGTTTCTGTTTCGATACGCTCGAGGCCTTTAAAACCAAAAATCTGCATCATTCGTGCATCACGGACCTTATCATCAGCTCCAATGATCTTAACGGGTGTATTGCGATTGATGGTGCCGCGAGTAATTCTGCCTATACCTAGTACACCTTTGTAACTATCGTAATCGAGACTTGAAATCTGCATTTGAAATGGGCCGTCTACTTCTACCTGAGGAGGAGCAACATTGGCAATGACCGATTCAAATAGAGGTGTCATATCGCCGTCACGATCTTCGTGATTAGTCGATGCATAACCATTAAGGGCTGAGGCATAAATAATGGGGAAATCGAGTTGCTTGTCATTTGCGCCGAGTTGATCAAATAAATCAAAAACTTGATCAACAACCCAATCAGGGCGTGAACCGGGACGGTCAATTTTATTAACAACAACGATTGGGGTAAAGCCCATTGCAAATGCCTTCTGAGTGACAAATCGAGTTTGAGGCATTGGCCCATCGACAGCGTCAACTAAAAGTAAAACAGAGTCGACCATTGACAGAACACGCTCTACTTCACCGCCAAAATCGGCATGACCTGGTGTATCAACAATGTTAATTCGATAATCTTGATTTTCTTTGACGTGCATCCAGTTAATAGCAGTGCACTTCGATAAGATGGTAATACCACGCTCTTTTTCAAGATCGTTAGAATCCATCATGCGCTCCTGTAACTCGGCTCGCGCATCCAAGGTGCCAGATTGTCGAAGCAACTGATCAACAAGAGTGGTTTTACCATGATCAACATGGGCGATGATGGCAATATTGCGAAGGTACGCGCGGCTACTGGAAGTCATTATTTATATCGAGTATGGATAAGGCGCGAGATTATAACCTGCAAGCCAAACAGTACAAGGCTAATCGTACAAACAAGTGCTCTATATGAGGCTATTTCGCCTTATTATGGCTATGTTTAACGTTTTTCGGAGAAAGTAGGTGCAATGTTGCCATCGATTGTAATTAAATCCATTGAATTTTAACGGTCCCATCAAATGTGCTGGCATCCAATTGCTTAATATTTTTTGGTTTAAATCCTGTTATTAAAGCAATATGGCACTGCTCGATCAAACCTTGGCTTAGGTTTTGTAGGCGAAAATCTTCGATTAAATGGAAATAGTTAATTTCTTTAAGAAATAACTTCTTTTGGGCAGGCCTAGGCGTTACTTTGTAGGCAGCTTCTTTAGCACACCAGATTTTATAAAAGGTATCTATGACAGATTGATTGCTTTTATTAAGAAGCTGAATTTCCTCGTAATTCATAAATGAATTGGCTAACGATGAAAAATTTGGGCGTATTTTTACTTGCTCAATATCAACGCCCACGGGTTCATTTGATATGGCGAGACATATCTTCCCGTTTGAATGACTCAGGCTGAAATAACAGTTATCAGGTAAATTAATAATTTTTGGTGCTAAATTCTTCCTTTCAAAAAACTGCCATTCAGATAGCGGTTGTTTAAATTGAAAGCTAAAAGCATGACGCATAAGTGCTCTACTTAATAAATACTCATGCCTTTTTAAACTGTTGGTAATGCCATTTAATCGATTAAGCTCACTGATTGATAATTGCGATTGAACTTGATCTTCATACCTAACATTAACGGGAGTAACAGCGGTGAACCATATTTTAATCATGGGCTGAGAATTATTAAAATGGAAATGTTAAATAACCTCGACTCTTTAAGGAAATGAATTTATTTTTGTAATTTAATTATTATGTTAATAAAGTCAAACACCGGTTTTTCAATAACAAATAATAATGCGTACATTCAAAGTTGGCAATGCCTTAATCAATAGTCTATTAATTGGTCGATTATGACTGGTGCAACAGCATTTGGGTATGGTAAAACACCATCAGAACTGCCACTGAAGCTTTTTTCTCCGCGATAATCACCTTCAGGAATAATCTGAATGCCTAAACCAAAGCCGAACAGGTTAGGTATTTCTTTTTCAGTTTTAATGTCACTTAACTCACCAAAATTTGAACGTGGCCTTACTTTTTGGGTAATTCCGTTCAGAGTAATTTCGGGTAAGTTTGCTCGAAAGCCCGTACATTGAACAATCAGTGCGGCATCATCTAATAGATGTTTGGCATCTGACAGTGATGCCATAGGTTCCAGGCGCACTCGCTTTTCGGTTCCTTTTTTTATTTGGAGATATAAAGCCTTGGCGTCTTTGCGTAATCCTGCATTACGATAAACCAGTCCGTTGACAGGGCAGACATCATCGATGACATCAAAAGGCAATTGATTTTGAAAAGCAAATTCTGGAGTGCAACGGAGTTTAACCAGAGTGTTTCTTTGAAGCATGATTATGTCTCGACCGTTGGCATATGATAATAGTGCTGGATCATTAAGGAAACGCCAAGCCGCCGAAAAACTGCTATGTGAAGAGCCAATAATCAATATACTTCCCAGTTGTTGAGGCAGTAAATTAGTATTTTTCATTTGCAATAATGGTGCTGTTAAAACGGTTTTTTGGCGCCAAGGAAAAAGCTCTTTTAATAAAACTTCTCTGCCTCCACAGCAAAGAACCATTTTTTGACTACGTGCTAATAACTGGTGGTCACTACCAAAACTTTTGCATTCATTTCTACAGATTTCAATATGTGTAACCTTTGTATTGAGCAGCAAATTATCGCCTAACAAAGAGGTGATTATATTAGCGATTGGTTTAAGTATTAACTTTCCCACTTTGGACAAAGGTATTAATGGCTGGTGTGCTTCAGGTTGTTGTAAATAATGATCACGTAAATCGCTGAATGGTGTCTCATCAAGTAAGCAACTAACGATTTCGTCAGCATCAGTATTGGCATTAATTTGATAACTACCCAATACACCACCAGGTTGGTGATTACCCTCGATGGCTATTAGCGAATCTAGTAGGGCCTGATATTTTAGTTTTTTAGGACCTTGTGCATATTTTATTTTATTAATAAGCGCAATAACAAAGCAAAGCCCGGCAGTACCAGTACCGATCAATTGGCAGCGGGAAATTGTATTCATATCAGTCAGTGGTTCTTTCAAAAGTTTAAAAAGGAGATTACGTTAGTGATCAATTATTCTATTCGTTTCAGGAGTACAAAAAAACAGAGTTTCTGAACTACAATATTAAGTTTAAATTATACGTTTGAATTTATTCTGTTTATTTTAACAGGCCATCAACATAAAAGTTGTTCCATTAATATCAAGTCAATATGTGTACTGGGCGAAGACCTGCATTATTTTTAACTGTTGCTAAATATCATTCAGTATATGTTCAGCAAATGCATTCGATTTTTTGGGGGCATTCTACATTTAATTGCGTGCTTTAGTTTTAATATTCTACCTTTCAAAAATTCAAGAGCCAATCTGATCAGTTTAGACAATATTAAGTTAGGTTAAGAAGGCAATAATAAAAACGTTAGTTAACGGTAACCAGGTTACCCCATATAGACTTTAATCGCTTATCACGGCCACAATGCCAACGATACGCATTATAACGAATCGGATTGTTTTTATAAAAGTCTTGATGATGACTTTCTAAACCTTTAATAGGGTAAAAGGCTAAAGAATTTAATATAGGAGTAACGACAATCTCATTGGGGAACATGTCAATGACTTTTTTTTTCGACTGTTCGGCTAGTAACCTTTCTTCTACGGTTGAAACAAATACTGCGCTTAAGTAACTACTGCCTTTATCGCAAAATTGACCCTTAGCGTCAAAAGGATCAATATTGACCCAGTAGTGTTTAAGAATGCCTTCATAATTGACTATCTCAGCGTCATAAGTGATTTCAACGGCTTCATAGTGACCTTCGTGGTTTCCAAGGTAAGTTGGGTTAGGTATTTTACCACCCGTGAAGCCAGACACAACGGAGGTCACACCATCAAGTTTTTCGAAGTCAGATTCCATACACCAAAAGCACCCACCGGCTAGAATCGTTTTTTCCGCTAACGCGTTTTGTATACTAAAAATGGTTAGTAGTAAAATAACCAGGTAGGCACTTTTTTTCATTCAGTATCCCTTTCATAATTAATACTTGTTAGTTGACTGATAATTATTAACATCGTTCAGCAATTTACTATCGAATTGAAAGTGCTTTAATGCAGTCTCTTTAATAATTATTAAAAAAGTAAAATGGCAATATCCATTTAAAAATGGTTTCCCCATTTTACTTTGACCAAAATTTTTCACTCTCCAGTCGGATGGGTTATCAACACTGGAATGTCTGATTTTTGAGATAATTGATTGGCTATATTGTTAAAAAAGAATCGAGTCATGCCAACGCGAGCTTTAGTGGACATTGCAACTAGATCAATTTTTTTATGCTTAATCACTTTTAATATGGCATCTAACGGATTTTTATCAAAGCTAACAACCAAGGAAACATTATAGCCAGCACCTCTTAGCCTGTTAGTGACCGGTATTAATTCGGCTTCAACATGAGCTTTGATACTGTCTTGTTGCTGAGTTGCATAGATAGGATGCAGTGACGGTCTAGCTGAACCATCCCCAGGCATGTGAACATAATCAGTGCCGCCATCAATCTTTCCAAAGCCAGCACCAGTCGGCGGTTTAGTAATAAAAAATAACGTCAAATCATTATTGCTGGCGGCTAAGAACTTTTCGATATGAGGAAAAATTTCCTGACTTAGTAGTGATTGAGTCAGTGGTATGAGCACTTTATTATTAGACATGATCGTTACCATCAGCGTAAAAAGAAATTCATATTACTGAGTTACTTAGGTGAGTCAATTACTAGCCTTGAATGAACTCAAACTATATGATGGTCATCCTAAATTGCAGCCTCACTTAATTTAAAAAAAAGCGAGAAACTCTTAACCTTAATGAAGGATTTCCTATGTTAGAAATTAACCAGCTAGCACCAGACTTTACGACGACCAATCAAGATGACAAGTTAGTAAGCTTATCTCAGTTCAAGGAAGCTAAAAATGTCGTACTTTACTTTTATCCAAAAGATGACACGCCTGGCTGTACGGTCGAGGCCAATGAGTTCACGGCGCTTGCTGCTGATTTTGCTGCTGCCGATACTGTCATCTTAGGCGTCAGCAAAGACACCTGCGAAAAGCATTTAAAATTTATTGCTAAGTATGATCTTAAAGTCGATTTATTAGCCGATACCTCTGGTGAAGTATGTGAAAAATATTGTGTTTGGGGCGAGCGTCAATTTATGGGTAAAAAATATATGGGTATTGCACGATCGACGTTTGTAATTAATAAAAAAGGTGTCTTGGTTGAAGCTAATTACAAAGTTAAAGCAAAAGGCCATGCTCAACAAATATTAGACCTCGTATGCGCACTAGATTGATTAGTTTAATTACGACGATCACGTTATTTTGTTTGACCTTAGTAAACT
>Ga0307997_10000870_pt1 | contig 13942 bp, 11 predicted proteins | sample Davwhametageno36_FD_203165 | JGI IMG/M metagenome (GOLD analysis project Ga0307997, IMG submission 203165) | Marine microbial communities from Davis Island wharf, Antarctic Ocean - #36 | ecosystem: Environmental > Aquatic > Marine > Unclassified | place: Antarctic Ocean: Davis Island wharf... | reverse complement strand
TGCCCACCTAATGGTGTATCTTGATTCATATCGATTACCCAAATTTTCCAGTGATATAGTTTTCAGTCATTTCATGCCGAGGATTGGTGAATATTCGGCTGGTATCGCCCACCTCAACAATTCTGCCCATGTGAAAGTAGGCAGTCCGTTGTGACACCCTTGCCGCCTGCTGCATCGAATGCGTTACGATTACGATGGTGTAATTTTGACGAAGCTCATCTATCAGCTCTTCAATAATGGCAGTTGCTATCGGATCCAGTGCAGAAGCAGGCTCATCCATTAAAATAACTTCGGGGCTGACTGCAATGGTGCGTGCAATACAAAGCCGCTGTTGTTGTCCACCCGATAAACTGGTGCCTGGTGCATTCAATCGATCTTTCACTTCTTCAAAAAGACCAGCCTTTTCCAAGCTAGTAATAACAATTTCGTCTACCTCTGCATTACTCCGAGCGAGACCATGAATTCGCGGCCCATAAGCAACATTATCATATATTGATTTTGGGAAGGGATTGGGCTTTTGAAAAACCATACCTACCCGTGCCCTTAATAAAACTGGGTCCATTTTTTTAGCATAAATATCCTCACCATCAAGCATAAGCTTGCCACTTACTTTACAGATCGTAATGGTATCGTTCATACGATTAAGACATCGCAAAAAAGTCGATTTACCACAACCTGAAGGTCCGATTAGAGCAATAACTTGATTACGACCAATGTCTAATGACGCATCGTAAATTGCCTGCTTGTCTCCATAGCTTACATTCACATCACGCGTTGAAATTTTAGAGTCGTCTAATAGATTTTCACCAATAGTCGATTCAAAATCCCCAAGGCTTAAGCTGGGAGAAGTCGTTTTGTTTTTTCTCTGCTGCATATTTTTATCCAACCTGTGAAGCCGTCTTAAATGTTAGTGTTTAACGTTGACGCTCAAAATAATTTCTAAGCATAATGGCCAGGGCATTCATCATTGTCAAAAAGGCCAGTAGCACTAAGATCGTTGCTGCTGTCAGCGCCGTAAAAGCACTCTCTGGACTGTCCGCCCATAAAAATATTTGAACCGGCAAGACCGTTGCTGAATCCATTACACCGCCCGGCACATCAACAATAAAGGCCACCATACCAATCATCAATAAGGGTGCTGTCTCGCCTAATGCTTGCGCCATACCAATAATGGCACCCGTCAAGACACCTGGCATTGCCTGTGGCAATACGTGATGAAAAACCGTTTGCATATGCGATGCACCCAGACCCAACGCAGCTTCTTTGAGGGATGGCGGCACTGACTTTATGGCAGCCCGACTCGAAATAATAATGGTAGGTAAAGTCATTAAGGATAAAACTAATCCACCAACCAAAGGCGCTGATCGAGGCATACCAAAAAAGTTAATGAATACCGCTAACCCCAATAACCCAAAAACAATAGACGGTACTGCAGCAAGATTATTGATATTAACTTCTATAAAATCAGTGAGCCGGTTTTGTGGTGCAAACTCTTCGAGATATATCGCAGCGGCAATACCTACCGGTAAAGAAACCATGAGCGTAACCAATAGGGTCCAGAATGATCCCAGTAAGGCACCTTTGATGCCAGCTTGTTCTGGCTCACGTGAATCACTGTTAGTAAAGAAATCAAAATTTAAAGTCGTGCGAATTCGAGATTGTTTTTTTAGTGTTTCTATAAAAGTAATTTGTTGTGGTTTGACCCGACTGGTGATTCTCTCCAATTTATAAAAAGTATCAATGTCGTCATCGGCTTTGAACCAGATAGACAAGGGCTCGCCCCCCACCAAGCCGGAATTATCACTAAACAGCTGCCTAAGTTCAAACTCCGCACCACTTGATATTAATTGGTAGAGCAGTTTTTTTTGCTTTCGTTTTGTTACTTCTGGAAACTGTATACGAAGCGCTTTTTTAACAAGTCCCGCGTAATCAATTGAAGCCAAGACTGTATCATCAATACTTAGTCTGGAATTATTTGATACGCCTAAGGTGACTCGATCCATAGGGATATCAAGTAAAATTTCGGTAATACTAAAGGCCGGCATAGCCTTACTGGTGATATCAAACAATAAAAATATCAGGAAAATAAAACCTGACATAACCGCTGCCTTGCCATAAAACTGAAATCTTTTTTCTCGAGCATAGCGCTTACGTAACCCTGCTTTTACAATTTCGGTATTATTCATATTGTTCTCGGTATCGGCGAACGACATGTAATGCGATAACATTGAGTAATAAAGTAGTCACAAAAAGCATTAGGCCAAGTGCAAATGCGGCGAGTGTTTTAGGGCTGTCGAACTCTTGATCACCGGTCAGTAGCGTAACAATCTGAACGGTTACAGTGGTCACGGCTTCTAATGGATTGATCGTCAGATTGGCTGCCAAGCCTGCCGCCATTACAACAATCATTGTTTCTCCTATTGCTCTTGATGCAGCTAATAAAACACTCCCGACAATGCCTGGCAAAGCTGCAGGAATAATCACTTTTTTGATAGTCTCTGATTGCGTTGCACCCAACGCTAGTGACCCATCACGCATCGACTGTGGCACAGCTTTAATGACGTCATCTGAGAGTGACGATACAAAAGGTATGATCATTACACCCATGACAATACCGGCGGCTAATGCGCTTTCTGAGGCTACACTTAAGCCTATCGATTCGCCAACGTCCCTTATAAAAGGTGCGACTGTTAATGCGGCAAAAAAGCCGTAAACAACGGTAGGGATACCTGCTAGTACCTCTAACGCTGGTTTGGCCATTAAACGAAACTTTGACGTTGCGTATTCGCTTAGATAGATCGCTGTCATTAACCCCACTGGAACAGCGATGAACATTGCTATTAATGAAATTAACATGGTGCCCAAAAATAACGGTACCGCACCAAAGCTGCCACTAGACCCTACTTGATCAGTCCGAATCGATGTTTGCGGACTCCAAGCCGTGCCGAGCATGAAGTCAAAAACGGATACCGCATTAAAAAATCGTATCGATTCAAACAACACAGATAATACGATACCAATAGTTGTAACGATTGCCACACCAGAGCAGAGCATTAAAAAAGCCTTTAGGATTCGTTCAATGCCAACCCGTGCATGTACTTTAAACAATAGTTTACTGAGTCCAGCGACTATGCCACCCAGGCACAAAACCAAAACCATCGCCGTATTCAAATAACGACTATTCAGTGCCGCTTTTTCATAAGCAACGACTAATGATTGAATCACTGGGTCGTCATCAACCATCTGATTTTCTATCGCTAAATGTACCTTATTAAGGTAAAGCCCTATCACCTCAGATGACTGACCCGCAATTTCAGCCGGTAGGTTAGTGACAATTTGCTCTTGTAAGTAGCCGGGTTCAATAACAGCCCAGACCAGCATCAACAATACTGCTGGGAATGCTGTCCAGACCGCCGTTAAGCTGGCGTAGTGATGGGGCAACGACCGCAGACGCTTTGAACCTTTATATTGGGTTGTGCGTTGAAAGCTGAGAAAAAAAGCAAACAACCCCAAGCCGGTGATCATCAAAAATAAATAAGTGCTTGTCATTTTTCTTTAGTATTCCAGAGTACTCATAACGGTTAATAATGATTGACTACTGATTTTTAATAACCACTAACAGAGTAAAATCTAATACGAAAAAAGCACCTAATCAAAGTTAGGTGCCGTTCCTATTCGGTCAAACTGTAATGATTAGTTCATTACCAAACGAGTACCCATGCTCACGTTTTCACGTAAATCTGCTCGCGCTTCAGCAGACAAAGGTATTAAACCTTTATCTAACAAATAACCTTCATCACCCATAGCTGCCTCACTCGTAAACTCTTTGAGATATTCCTTCATACCAGGTATTGAAGCTGCATGTGCATTTTTAACATAAAAAAATAATGGACGAGATATAGGGTAGCTACCGTCTGCAATTGTTTCAAACTCTGGCGATTGGCCCTCTATGATTGAGCCTTGAACCTTATCATCATTTTGCTCTAGAAAAGAGTAACCAAATATACCGAGTGCATTCGGATTTCTCTCTAGCTTTTGAACAATGAGGTTATCATTTTCACCCGCTTCAATATAATGACCATCTTCGCGAATACTGTGACATAGAGTTTTATAGGCTGCCTTGTCATATTTTTTCATCGCCTTGATCCAGTCAAACTGCTTGCAACCACCTTCTAGTGCCAGCTCAGAAAACGCGTCACGAGTACCTGAAGTAGGTGGTGGTCCCAGTACTTCAATGCGTAAGGCGGGTAACTCTGGATTAACTTCGTTCCAAGTCTGATACGGATTATCAACTAAAGTCTGACTACCATCGGGATTAGGCACTTTTAGCCCCAACGCGAGGAATAGGTCTTTACGAGTTAAACTAAACAATTCAGATTCCTTAGAGTTAGCAATGGCTATTCCGTCAAATCCGATGTGCACTTCAGTAATATCAGTTACACCATTTTTAATGCACTTGTTATATTCAGATTTTTTAATGCCTCGTGATGCATTCGTAATATCAGGTGAACTAACACCTAGTCCTGAGCAAAATAGTTTCATTCCACCACCAGAGCCAGTGGACTCAATCTTAGGCGTTTTAAATTCTGTTTTCTTTCCAAATTTTTCCGCAACAACCGTTGCAAACGGGTAAACAGTTGAAGAACCAACTACACTAATAGTGTCTCTGCCAGCGGCTTGAATATTACCAATTGACAGTGCAGTCAGTGTTGTTACGAGCATTAACTTCTTCATATTAACTCCTGATTTTCTTAGTTTAAGGTTGTCATTTAAGTTTTTCATCGGAGTATTATGACTATTAAATATGACAACTATGTGACAATTAGAAAATAGACCTCTTTAAATATCACATATCATCGCTGCTATGATGATTGGTAATTTATAAAGTTAATGACAGTGGATTGTTTAGGGTTCGGCAACACACGATAACTAGGAAAAGTGATTGTAAAGCAACTACCTTGCTTCAACTCGCTATCGACTAATAATTTTGCTCCATGTTTATGTGCGGCCTGTTGCACAATCGACAGACCCAAACCAGAGCCTTCAGTTGAGGACTCTTCACCAGTAAAACTTCCCCGATAGTAACGCTCGGTAATATGAATTAAATCATTTGGGCTAATGCCTGTGCCAAAGTCACTCACGCAAAATGATAATTCACCCTGCTGATTTAATGACCAACTGACCTCTACGGCTGCTTTTTCTGGTGAGTATTTCAATGCATTTTCAATTAGATTGAGACAAATGCCCTCAATCTCTGCCTTCACCCCTAACAACCAGAAGTCCTCAATTTCAATACACTTAATCCGACCCTTATTAAGACCAAAGTTCAGCACCGCAATAATGCTTTGGGTTAATAAATTACAGTCAATTCTTTCACCTTCATCCGTTTGTAAATGGTAACTCTCAACCTGTGACAGTAATAACAAGTCTTCCACTAGGTCCTTCATTTTATTGGTTTGGCGTTGTGCAGTTATTAACGATTTCTGACCCAAGACTGATAATTTTTTTTCATCTTCAAGCATTTCCAAATGACCAGAAATAACCGTTAATGGTGACTTTAATTCGTGCGATGCATTTGCAACAAAGTTTTTTAGACCTTCCTGGAGCAATGCTTGATCACTAATATTTCGAGCAATTAATAAGTACTGGTTATCACCAAACCGCACAACGCGTATTTGAATTGTTAATCCAGAGTCACCTGGTGCCATGATTTCTAATGGCTGCCGCGCTTCAGGTGCATTCAGATAAAACGAAAACTCTGGATGGCGAATCAAATTGGTAATGCGTTGACCCAGATCATTTCTGCCATGTATAGCAAGCAAATACTGAGCCGGCTCATTACACCATTCAATTTCTCGATATTGATTGAGCAATACAGTCGCATCAGGCAACGCCGCTATATTGCGATTTAATCGACTCAGAATATCTTTGGTTCTTTTTTTTCGTTCGTTACTGTGTTTTTTCTGCCGATACAAATGCCGCACAATATTGCCGATAAAACCATTGTCATTAAAGACCTCACTCACTTTGGTTCCACGTGACAACCACTGCTCAAGCCGAATTAATCGATAGTATAGCCAGCTAATATAACCAACCATCGTCAATACAGCAGAGAGCATCCAGTTACCCGTTAATGCCGTCAAAAAAAACACCACGAACAACGCCGACAACCAAGTGAGACGCTCGGTGATCCAGATTTTACTCATTTTGATTTCAACCTTCTGACCACTATGGTGCCAACTCAACAAAGCGATAACCGGATCCCCGAACGGTGCTAATCATCCCGTCAACTTCAAACTCCTTAAGAATCTTGCGCAATCTTAAAATATGAACATCAACCGTTCGATCACTTATATAGGCACCATCGCCCCAAACAGCGGTCAAAATTTGGTCCCTAGAAAACACCTTATTTTGATTGCGCATAAAAAACTTGATTAGCCTGTATTCAGTGGGTGATAGATCTAGTAATTGGTCAGCAATCTCAACTTCATGACTACTAAAATTCAATTTTATCGGACCAAATTGGATTAAATCGCTAGCTTCAAGATAGGCCGATGGTCGTCTTAACAGGGCTTTTATCCGTGCTTGAAGTTCACGTAGTGACATTGGTTTAGTCATGTAATCGTCTGCACCAGACTCTAAACCTGTGATTTTATCTGTTTCTTGTGACCGAGCTGTCAGCATCAAACAAGGAGTTTGCGAATAGTCAGGTTGGCGGCGTAACCAGCGGATCAACTCAATGCCACTAGTATCAGGCAACATCCAGTCAACAACGAGGCAATCTGGTCTAAAGGTTTCGACCAACTGACGGGCAGATTTAACATCCATGCAACTTTGAACCTGATAATCAGCCTGAACTAAAGACTGGTAGATCAACTCCTTAATATCGGTATCATCCTCGACTACCAGTATCTTCATAAAATCAGTATCTTCATAAACTCGGAAAAATTATTTCATCAAGGGTATAAATATATACTGGCTAATTATGACAGCTTGATGACAAAAAGTAATTGGGCTAGTTACAATTCATTCTTGTTGTTAAAGTTTTTAACGTCTTAGAGCACTATTTATTACTAAAGGCTTCAGCATAAAAAAGGGGTAAAAACGACACTCGCTTTTACCCCTCGGGTTAGCACAAAATGTAGCCTCAATGGCTATACGATGGCTTTCATACCCGTCATGTAACCGCGTAGCTTGCGGCCCACTATTTCAACTGAATGACCTCGCAACTGAGCGTTGATATCGACTAACGTTTTGTTATCGACACTAGCGTTGTTGTCGGCCAAGCCAGCACCAATAACGTCAGTCTTGATACCAGGCATAAACTTCTCTGCCAGCAACGGACGAGCCAGGTGATCGAACAAGTAGCATCCGTATTCGGCTGTGTCAGAAATAACAACATTCATTTCATAAAGCTTCTTACGCGCGACTAGATTTGCGATTAACGGCGTTTCATGGAGTGATTCGTAATAGGCTGACTCTTCAACAATACCGGCTTCAACCATGGTCTCATAAGCAAGTTCAACACCCGCTCGAACCATTGCAACCATTACGATACCTTTGTCGAAGTAGTCCTGTTCAGATATTTCTACATCGCCAGCTGCTTGCTTTTCAAAACCCGTTTCTGCTGTTGCAGCACGCCACTTTAAAAGGTCAGCATCATCGTTGTCCCAATCGGCCATCATTCCACTAGAGAAATGACCTGACATGATATCGTCCTGATGCTTTTGAAACAGTGGGCGTAACAAGTCTTTTAGTTCTTCTGATAATTCATAAGCTTTAATTTTTGCTGGATTAGTCAGGCGATCCATCATATGCGTCACACCACCGTATTTGAGTGCTTCGGTAATGGTTTCCCAGCCATACTGAATAAACTTAGAGGCGTAGCCAGGATCAATACCTTCTTCAACCATCTTGTCATAACACAGTATCGAGCCTGTTTGCAGGGTGCCACAAAGAATAGTTTGCTCGCCCATCAAGTCAGATTTTACTTCGGCAATAGGTGATGATTGTAAAACGCCCGCATGATGACCACCGGTACCAACCGCTAATGCCTTGGCGATTTTCATGCCATCACCATTGGGATCATTTTCACGATGAACAGCGATCAGTGTCGGTACGCCAAAACCACGAACATATTCTGCACGCACTTCCGATCCTGGGCATTTTGGACACATCATCACTACCGTGATGTTTTTATTAACCTTCATGCCTTCTTCAACCAGATTAAAACCGTGGGCATAATCAAGCGTTGCACCCGCTTTCATCATTGGCATAACCGCACTTACGACAGCACTATGCTGTTTGTCCGGCGTTAAGTTCATAACAATATCAGCGGTTGGAATAAGCTCTTCATAAGTACCGACAGTAAAACCATTTTCAGATGCATTCTTGAATGACTGACGCTTTTCAGCAATAGCTGCAGCTCGCAGTGTATAGCTCACATCTAAACCAGAATCACGCAAGTTTAAGCCCTGATTTAAGCCTTGAGCACCGCAACCAACGATGACAATTTTTTTGCCGCGGATGTAATCGACGCCATCGGCAAATTCATCTTTGCCCATGAACCGACATTTTGCTAATTCTTCGAGCTGTAAACGCAGCGGCAAGGTATTGAAGTAGTTTTCACGCATGAGAATTCCTAAATTAAAATGAGACTTATTGATCATGCACCTATTGTGATGTTGCGTAAAATGAAATATTTGCTATGTTACATTGCATATTAAGCATTACTACAACTGAACACGAACATCTGATCCAAAATCGATGGGCCTCATTATTATGGACATGAAAACATTACAAATATTTTTGCACTTGGCCGATTCACTTCACTTTGGCCAAACTGCCACCCATTGTAATTTGACACCTTCAGCCATTAGCCGTCAATTACAGCGTTTAGAAGAAGATATTGGACACAAGCTATTCGAGCGCAATAACCGGCAGGTTGGACTAACACCCGCAGGACGGCATTTCCAAGACTATGCCTTCAAGGCGTTGAATGATTGGCAACAAGTGCGTGCCGATTTGAATGCCAGCCACACCCGTTTGCATGGCGAGGTGAGCTTATTTGGATCGGTAACCGCAAGCTATAGTATGCTGACCCAAATACTTTCGAAAATGCGTGAAACTTGCCCTGGTATAGAACTTAAACTTCGCACCGGTGATCAAGCTGATGGTGTAGAACGTGTGTTAGCGGGACAAGATGATAGTGCCATTGTTGCAACACCAGCCATTTTACCTGACAAGCTCGCGTTTCTCTCACTACGAACTACACCTCTGCGATTAATTGGCCCAAAAACTCCCAGCGCACTAAGCCAACAAATTGACCAAATCATTGCCCAAAATTCTGAACCCAACTGGACAGAGATGCCAATGGTACTGGCCGAGCGAGGCCTTGCACGCGAGCAATTATTGACCCGTTTGAGTGAGCTGGGAGAAAAACCCAATATCTACGCTCAGGTTGCAGGTCATGAAGCCTTGGTATCGATGGTCAGCCTCGGCTTTGGTGTTGCGGTGGTGCCTGAGTTGGTAATTGAGCATAGTCCAAAGCGTGACACGGTGAGGGTCTTACCCTGGCTGACTGATCTTCAACCCTTTACTTTGAGCCTTTGTGCATTAAAGGCCCATATCAAAGACCCCCTGCTGAAAGCTTTATGGGATTGCGCACAACAAACTCATCCGAAAAGCTTGTAATTAGCCCCATAATATATCGACTAAAAGCATTCGACGAAACCCTCTACACCTCACTCTAGTTGAATTTTTGTCGTAACAGATGCGTGAAAAGTGACTGATATTCGTCGAATTTCAACAATAATAATGCCAAACAGTTTGCATCTTCAACCTTGAGACACCCTTTTATTGAGCTCAAATAGGTCGTATTAGAATCGGAATCAATGAAGCGAACGCTGTCTATTTTAGAAAGGCATAATTTCAAAAACTCTAGATTCTTTTCTATTAAAAATTTATCGGTATCTGAATAAACTTCGGCAGGGGTTGTTGCTTTAATATTAATCTTTTGGAAGCGCTCAATGTTAACGAAGCCCATCGGATCAAAAATTTTCAGGCTGCCTTGTGACCCATTGGCGATCAATAATGGGAAGTTATTAATAGGGACGTCATTATCTAAAAATTCGAAAATAAACTTTGGTTGATTATGGGGATATCTTTACCCAGGTAGCCACGTTGATTAGCAATAGAACCTAGTACACGGGTTAGACCTCTATAAACCGCCGAAGATAATGCATTATCAGCATTAAGCCCTTTTTCTTTAAAGCCATTGATTATTTCAAACTCTTGCTCCTGCTGGCTTAAAGAGAGGCGCATAGCTTTATCATTTTTTTGACTGGCAAACGGCCAGATCCTTTTCAGTAGTGGCGTTTTGTGTGTATTAGTCGCAATGTCAACAGTGAAAAGTGAGTCCTGTAATTCATTTTCGATAACAGATCTCGCCTGCTTATACATGGTTTGATAGCTATCTCGGATTTCATCCACGTTGGGTTGAATATAGGTGTTGAGAATTTTATTCGCTATTTGACGGAAAGAAATACCCAAATCTGCCTCCTCATCACTCTAAGCAATAGCGATTTCGGCAGTAATCCGAATAATAACTTAATGCAATAGGAGGCGTTCAGAATGAAAATGAATCAATTCTTCATGGCTTAATCCCATCATTTGAACCAATTCCAAAATTAAGTCAAAAGCAGTCGCCGTGTAGTCAGACAGGTAAACCGTTTCCTGATTTTTATACCTGGGGTTATTTCACTCTCAATACCGGGATTCCACGCTAAGTATTCAAAACTAGTCATCACTAAAGGTTGAACTTTATAATTGCCAGCGAGTTAAATGATAGCCTGCTCAAATCTCTATTTCTGTTTTTTTAATTTACAAGATAAGCAACGGCCTGATAATTAACAAACCCTTTAATTAAACAAATTTTCATAGGAATCAACATAAAAAGACAGACTTTTTTACAACGGCATTAAACACAAATACAACTTACTATTTCAAATTAAAAGCTAACTAAGTTATAACTGCCAACAAACGGCCATAAATTTACTTGTGCGAATGGGTGTTAGAATGAAAAATCTAGAGGTTAAGCAATGCTGAACCAAAATAATATATGAAACTATCAAACTAAAATTTGAATATGAGCATTTTAATTTTACAAACCATTATTAAACAATGGGATAAGAGTGAAAGAACCCAAGAATGTATCGCACAACGGGCAGAACTACCTGATCGACACCCCATAGAATTCCCACCTGCATTTTACAGTCTCAACAACCAATGTGTCATTGATCAACACGGAGATGACTTGTTTGGTGATCGGATGATCTATTCGAATTGCCATAAGGGGAAAATAAAATTTGATCGATTTCAAGCTTGCTTAGGTAGTAATATACTTGAATATGCCGCTAAAACAGGCTCTGATCAAAAATTTAAAGCCATCGGTTCGATAGACAATACATGGATTCAATATAAGTATGATTGGCGATATAGCGTCTATGAAGGTGGCTTCTACTATTGGCTGTATGAATCGGTTGTGCTAAATGCCATTAGTATGAGCACATTAAATAAGACCGTATTTTTAAATACTAGCCCAGCGGTCATTTTAACTGGTTAGAAATAATGATTAAGGTTAAAGATCACACTTAGCCCTATGTCGCATCTAAGTTTTCGTTTGGTAAAGTAAAGTGAGTGCATATTTCATAAAAGTAAACTCTATTTAATAATCATAGTCCATAACTTTAATGCCACCCAACCGCCTTACATGCGGCACTCGGAGGAGAGGAAAAGATTGCCGTTAAGAGCAGAAGCTTGCATATTATCGTAGTTTTTTAATTGGCTTTTTTGATGTCCTCTTGTAGCTGTTAAACACTCCTCATAAAGGTCTTAAAGCGCTTTTCGATAGGATTTTTTAGTTTTTTGTAACTTTTCAGCAGCGGCTATATTGAAGATTAGATAAATAGCTACTGCCTCCTTTGATAAAGATTAAACTTTTATTTACTCAAACATTTTTGCTATCTCTTTGGGATCCAATGTGAGATATGCCAATGTTTTTCAGGTGGGCATTGCATTCAATTAACAAAAAAATGTGGGGTTCTAGCTTTCCTTAAAATTGGAGTTTCGATTTTCTAGCTATATTATGTATCGGTGGGTAATATTAAAAAATCTATTGAAAAACTTCGCCCCTCCCTTTGTATTTCATAGCTCTCAGACAAGCGTTGTTTGAGGGGTTTTTTGAGGATTTGCAATATTGCGGTAATAAAGCTCCCCTAAAATCAAAGATTTAAACAAGATAAATGCGTAGAATTATCAACATTTGGAACAATTACGCCTTTTTTATTTATGATAGCAATATAATGAAGATCACTCTCTCTAACCTTAGTGTTCAATTTGAAACCTATTTTAGTCTGAACTCGATTAACTGGGAAATCAGTTCAACCCAACACTGGGCGATCGTTGGCACCAATGGTTCTGGTAAATCTGCGTTGGCAGCAATATTAACGGGCGCTGGTGATATCATTTCGGGTGAGATAAATGGCTTGCCAAAAAAAGTGGCTATTGCATCGTTCGAAGCACAGGCTGAATTAATCGAAGCTGAGCTTAAAAAAGATGATGCGGATTTATTAGATGTAGTTGCAGTCGGTACGCCAGTTCGAGAGTTACTCGACCAAACCTGTGCTGATCAATTGTTACAACAAAGACTAATAGCCGCTTTTAATTTCGAAGGTTTGCTCGACAGAGGATTCCGCAAGTTATCCTCTGGTGAGTCACGCAAGTTAATGCTAATAAGAGCCTTGACCAGCAGAGCACAGCTATTAATTTTAGATGAGCCTTTCGAGGGACTGGACGCAAACGCCTGCCTTTATTTACAACAACTTCTAAACGAAATTGCGTTGCATACGTCCATTGTCATGGTGCTGAATCGATTAGATGAAATACCCGACTTTATCAGTCATATAGCCTACGTAAGCAAGGCAACGCTCGCTTTGGAAATTAATACAAAAGACAATGCAGCGATGATTAATTTGACTCAGCTAATGCACCTCAAAACAACAAACTTATCAGTACCGACTGCCACTAGTGATTTGCAGGTCACTTCACTTGATAAAAAGAACCCCCTAGTACGCATGCGTCAAGTTCGAGTAGCTTATGGTGACAATGTCATTTTTTCTGGTCTCGACTGGACTATCGAAACAGGTCAGCATTGGCAAGTCACTGGCCCCAATGGCAGTGGTAAAACCTGCCTGTTGAATTTAATTACTGGCGATCACCCACAATGCTATATCAATGATATTTTTGTTTTCGGAATGCAACGGGGCAATGGTGAAAGCATTTGGCAAATTAAACAGCACCTAGGCTATGTGTCTAGTGCATTGCAATGGGAGTATCGGGTTACCGTGAGCGTGCGTAATGCAATTATTTCTGGCTTTTACGACAGTATCGGGATTTATCAGCAGTATACTGACGAACAAAAACTTATTGCTGATTACTGGCTGTTGTTAATGGATATGAGTGGTCGTGCAGACGAACCATTTAATCAGCTCTCATTTGGTGATCAGAGGCTGATATTAATAGCCCGTGCTATGGTAAAACATCCATCCCTATTGATTTTAGATGAACCTTGTTTAGGATTAGATGACTTGAACCGACAGTTGGTGTTGGCGTTAATCGAAAAAATTTGTGAAGGAAAAAAAACGACGGTGCTTTATGTAAACCACCGCAGTGAAGACAGCATTCAAGGTATTCAAAACCACTTAGCCATGGCTTAGAGACTGGCGTTAAGTTACTTCAGACATAAGTAACTCCAAACTTCACTATATGGCCCCTATTTTTTAACAATTGATACACCTTCAATTTCTAGAACAGTCTTCGCATCTGCCCGCTCAATGACCTTTAGTAAAGTGGTTTGGATAGTTTCATCTTGTCTTACATCACT
>Ga0307997_10000869_pt1 | contig 13942 bp, 7 predicted proteins | sample Davwhametageno36_FD_203165 | JGI IMG/M metagenome (GOLD analysis project Ga0307997, IMG submission 203165) | Marine microbial communities from Davis Island wharf, Antarctic Ocean - #36 | ecosystem: Environmental > Aquatic > Marine > Unclassified | place: Antarctic Ocean: Davis Island wharf... | reverse complement strand
TAGAAGATTATGTTAAGTTAAACACAGATTATGCATCGTTAGATGAAAACTCTTTATTAAGAGAGTATTATCAGCAAGCTAATCCGCTTTTAGATAATGAAGATATAAACTTTTTGCTAGAAGACAAGTTTTCGTATGACGAAGACATGGATGATGAAAGAGATATTAGACGTAAAAAACTAAATCGTAAGCAAGAGCTTTCCAAAGCTAAAAATCATTTAGACAGTCTTAAGTCTAAGTATTACAGTGAAATAAAAGCTGGGTCAAAATTGACTACAGAACAAAATAAAGCGGTAACTTTCTTTAATCGCTATACAAAAGAAAGTGAAGAAGCAGCAAAGGTTACTGAAAGACAAACTAGTCGTTTTAAATCCGCTAGTGATAAAGTCTTCTCTGACAGTTTTCAAGGATTTGATTACAACGTTGGAGATAAGAAATATCGCTATAAGGTTAAGAATGCTGGTGAGGTTAAGGAAACCCAAGGCGACATTAACAACTTTATCAAGAAGTTCTTGAACGAAAAGAATGAAATGTCAGATGCCAAGGGATACCATAAGTCTCTGTTTACAGCAATGAATGCTGATTCAGTTGCGCAACACTTTTATGAGCAAGGTAAATCCGATGCAATGAAAGATAGCATGGCCAGAACGAAGAATGTTAATATGAGCGCGAGAGGTGTTCATGAACAAGTAACAGCTTCAAATGGTACGACTATACGCGCAATTGACTCGGGAGATAGTTCTTCTAAGCTTCGGATCAAAAGTAGAAGAAAAAAATAATAATCCATTTAAAAATAAAACAAAATGGCAAACGGATCATTCGCGACGGCGCCAGCGTCACTCGCAAATTTAAGTCACCTAACCCCACGTCCTATAAAGGGGTTGTTCGCAGACAATTATATTCCTGTGAATCAAATGGACTTTACACAACAATTTCTTCCTGAAGTATACGAGAAAGAAGTTGAACGTTTTGGAAATCGCACAATTGGTGGTTTTTTACGTATGGTAGGCGCTGAAATGCCTATGGCTTCTGATCAAGTTGTTTGGTCAGAACAAGGACGTCTGCATATTGCATATGGACCAAATGATGCAACGCACACTGTAGCAGGTAATGCTGGTGGTACTGCTCTTTTAATTGTTCAAACTGCTGCTAAGCCTTCGCTTATCGCTGCGGGTATGACTCTTGTTGTTAATTTCGGACCTACAACTGTTAAAGCTTTTGTAGTATCTGTTGCTAATACTAGCGCTGTACTACAAACAGTAACAATTAAAGTATATGATGGTGTTCTTACTGGCGGTGCTGGTAGCGGAGCTTTCTTGCCTAACACTTTGCGTGCTGGTGGTGGAGTTGGCGGCGCTACTAATAGCCTAAGCATCTTTGTTTACGGTTCTGAGTATGCAAAAGGTTCTGCTGACGGAGGTAACTCTATCGACGCATCTTTCACTACTTTTAGCAATCAACCAATTATTCTTCGTGATAAGTACGAAGTGAATGGTTCTGATGTTGCTCAAATCGGTTGGGTTGAAGTTACAACTGAAATGGGAACTAGTGGTTACATGTGGTACTTGAAGTCTGAGCACGAAGCTCGTCTACGCTTTGATGACTATCTTGAAATGTCAATGGTTGAAGCTGAAAAAGCTAGCACTGCATTTACAGCTACTGGAGCTGTATCAGTTGGCGGTACAAACGCAATCGCTGGTACTCAGGGTTTATTCGCTGCGCTAGAAGATCGTGGTTTGGTATTCAATGATGCAGATTTCGGAGTTAACGGAATTGGTGACTTTGATATCATTCTTCAAGAACTAGATAAGCAGGGAGCAATTGAAGAGAACATGATGTTCTTAGATCGCGCAACTTCTTTAGGTATTGATAACATGCTTGCTGCTCAGAACTCTTACGGAGCTGGTGGTACTTCTTTCGGTGTATTTAACAACGAAGAGGATATGGCATTGAACTTAGGATTCTCTGGATTCCGTAGAGGTTCGTATGACTTTTACAAGACTGATTGGAAATACTTGAATGATTCTACAACTCGTGGATCTATCGGTGACATCGAAGGTGTTATCGTACCAGCAGGTACTTCAACAGTTTATGATCAATCATTAGGCCAGAATATTTCTCGTCCTTTCTTGCATATCCGTTATCGTGCTTCTGAAGCTGATGACCGTCGCATGAAGTCGTGGATCACTGGTTCTGTTGGAGGTAACTACACTAGTTCTTCTGATACGATGACTGTGAATATGTTGTCTGAGCGTACTATCTGTACTCAAGCAGCTAACAACTTTGTATTGTTGAAGAAAACAGTATAAGTTTTTTAAGATATTCGCCCTCGTCTTAGGATGGGGGCGATTATTAACTTTATTATTTAATTATATTATATCATGGCAACAGCTAAAACAACGACTGCTAAAAAAGCAGCACCAATGCCTGTAGAGCATACAATAGAAAAGCCTACAGCACCAATTAAAAAGAAAGATACTTGGGTTTATAAAGATAGGTTATATGAAATTTCTAATGGCAAAAAGCCTTTAGTATACACCGTACCTACAATACATACTCAAAAATGTCCTTTATTGTGGTTTGACGAAAGTGTTGGATACCAGCGCGAATTACGTTACGCTACAAATCAAAAATCACCGTTTGTAGATGAACAAGAAGGAACGGCTACAATGGGACGCATAACATTCCGTGATGGAGAATTACGTGTACCTAAAGAAAATGTAGTTTTGCAAAAGCTATTATCGCTTTACCATCCTTACGCTCAGAACGGTGCTATTATTGAGTACAAGCCAGAATTAGATGCTGAAAACGATGTAGAGTGGATTGAAATGGAATTAGAAGCAATGAACTTAGCTAAATCAATGGATATTGACGAAGCAGAAGCGGTGTTGCGTGTAGAATTTGGATCTGATGTCACTAAGAACTCTTCTAAGGAGCTTAAACGTGATTTACTTATATTTGCACGTCAAAAGCCTTACTTGTTCTTAAGTCTTGCTAATGACGATAATGTACATTTAAGAAACATTGGTATTAAAGCAACTGAATCTGGGCTATTATCATTATCAGCAGATCAAAGAACGTTTACTTACGGAGATACCGGGCGTAAACTAATGACTGTTCCTTTTGATGAGCATCCATACTCAGCACTTGCAGCCTACTTCAAAACAGATGAAGGCATGGAAGTTTTAAAAGCAATCGAAAAAAGAATATAAGTTACCTAAGTGGTGTGTGTCGATAAGGCATGCACCACTTTTAATAAATAAAAATTATGAGCGTTAGCGTAAACACTGTTTATCAACGGGTATTAGCCGTACTCAACAAAGAACAAAGAGGGTATGTTACGCCTCAAGAATTCAATCTATTTGCCAATCAAGCGCAAATGGATATGTTTGAGCAATACTTTTACGACATTAATCAATTTAGTCGTATGCATGGTAATGACACGGAGTTCTCCGACATGCTCAACATCCTCAATGAAAAAGTAGATCCTTTCGAAGCCACTGGTGCTATGACATATGGAGCAAGTCTTTATTTGACACCGCCTGCAAACTTATATCGTATAGGTACACTTATTTATAACAATATAGAAGTAGAACGTATAAATCAAAATGAATTTTTATATATAAACGCTTCTCCTTTAACTAAGCCAACCGACAGCAGACCTATATTTGTCTCTAGTTCTACTGGATACAAGGTGTATGGGTCTGATATTATAAGAACATCGAATTCCGTAGTAAACGGAGCGATTACATCTAGCAATACAATTATTATAGCTGCTGCTAATCCAAGAATAATTGTAGGGTCTAAGGTAACCGGCACGGGTATTGTAGGTGCGGTAACGGTAACTGCCGTATCGGCAAATAATATTACTATAACTATTTCAAGTAATCAAACTTTAGCCAATGGCGTTACGTTAACATTTACAACTCCACAAAAAACACAGCTTATAACCACGGGTGTAACGTGTAATTATCTTAAAAGACCTGCAACTGTAGTTTGGAACTACGCCACCGTCAATGGTGCTGCGTTATTTAATACATTTGAATCTGTTGACTTTCCGTTACATGCATCAGAAGAAACTGAATTAGTTATTAAAATACTAGAATTCGCTAGTCTTTCTGTTAGAGATATGAACTTATACCAAGTAAGTAATCAAATGGAAGGTCAAAACACTCAACAAGAAAAATCTTAATAAATGGGACTAATCAATCAAACACAAGAAGAGTATTACACGCCCTGGTTGGTCAACAATGAAGACCTAGGTGGCTACCAATTTGTTACTATTAAAAATGTAATTAACAATTTTATGGTAGCTTATGTCGGTGAAGATAAAATAATAAGTAAAATAAAAAGAACAGATGTAGCTTTTCACGCGCAGCGCGCTATTGCTGAATTTAGTTTTGATACTTTACCATCGGATAAGGCTATTGAAATTGAAGTGCCAGCTAATTTGTCATTCCCCTTGCCTCAAGATTACGTTAATTATGTAAAGTTTTCTTGGACAGACGGAAATGGTATTCAAAGAATTATATACCCTACTAGAAATACTAGCAATCCCACTGCGTATAATCAAGACAACACTGCTGAATTACAGTATATTTATGACGTTCCCACCGGAGCTGTAACGGAAGCTTCTCAATCTACAACATTAACAAGATTTAACGCGGCTGGATATGACCCGGTAGCTACAGAGCTTAATTCTAATTACTCGGTAGATGAACTAGTAAACCTATATAGATACGGCAGAAGATACGGCCTTGAGCCTGAATTAGCGCAGTCTAACGGCGTGTTTTTTATTGATCAACTAAAAGGTATTGTGCACTTTAGCTCGGACATGGTTAATAGAACTGTGACATGCGCGTATATAAGCGACGGTCTAGGTACTGACGCTGAAATGGTTGTGCATAAGTTTGCAGAAGACGCTATATACAAATACATAGCTCACGCAGTGCTTGCAACCAGAGCTAACACCCAGGAATATCTTGTGCAAAGATATAAAAAAGAAATGTTTGCAGCTAAAAGAACTGCCAAGCTGCGTTTATCGAACCTTAAATTAGGCGAGATGATGCAAGTAATGAGAAATCAATCTAAGTGGATTAAATAATACAACATGGCTAAACTACAGCATACGTTTATTAAAGGCAAGATGAATAAAGATCTTGACGAAAGACTTATACCTAATGGTGAATATAGAGATGCATCAAATGTGCAGGTTAGCACTTCAGAAGGCGCTGATGTTGGAGCGGTTGAAAACATAATTGGTAACTCTTTAAAGAATTCTGAAGGAAGTGGTGATTGGAATGATAGCTTTGGCCTAACAGGCGTTAAGTGCATAGGAACAGCAACAGATCCTCAAAATGAAAAAATATATTGGTTTTTAACAAGCAATACAGCTGACGCTATTGTAGAGTTTGATCAAGCTACAGGTATAGTCGCTCCAGTGTTAGTTGATATGGGAAGCGTGCTAAATTTTAGTTCGGACTTTTTAATAACAGGTGTTAACGTATTAAGCGGCTTATTAATGTGGACTGACAATCGCAATGAGCCAAGGGTAATTAAAATATCTTTATTTAAAGCTGGTTCAAATAACCAAGGAGGCAATAATTTTGCTGTAACCACTCAGGTATACGGCAGAAACTTTATTGACACAGATATAACCGTTATAAAACTTAAGCCAAACACGCAGCCGGTAATATCCATGGACTCATCGCTAAGATCGGGATTTGGCTCAGGGTTATCGCCAGCTTTTCTTACAAAAAACTTTACGGAACAAGTTCCGGCAGGATCTGGAAATCATAAGCCTTTACAAGTGGGCACACAAAATGTAACACTAACCGGGGTAAATGACGGTACGGGTCAAAGCCCGCAGCCCGTAGTTAACTGGCTAGTAGGTGATATTATTGTTCTTACTGCACAGCGAGTAAACACTCAAAATTTTGATGACACTTATGAGATTAGAATTAAAATAACCGCTACTGGTTTAAACAATCCGGTAGGTACTATTGAATCAATAGCTTTAGACTTACCCTTTGGCCCTTACCAGTGGACATGTGTTCTAGAGGAAGACAATCCTATGTTTGAGTTTAGCTTTCCTAGGTTTGCTTATCGATGGAAATACGTAGACAACGAGTATTCCGCGTTTTCACCATGGACAGAGCCAGCGTTTTTGCCTGGTTTATACGATTACGATTCAGCAAATGTGTTTAACAAAGGAATGATTAATAATCTTCGCAAGTTAACTTTAAGCGCGTTTGAAACTCCAACACCTAAAGGCGTAGTTGAAATTGATATATTGTATAAAGACTCAGGATCAAATGTAGTATATAAAGTTGATTCTATAGCTGCAACAGCTACGACGTTTGCTATAGAGTCTGAATTAATATACAATGTTATATCCAGCGAACAATCAATTCGTCCTTATGATAACGTTCCTAAAAAAGCTAAATCACAAGAAATTGTAGGTAACAGAATTGTTTACGGTAATTATACTCAAAATTACAATGTACCAAATCCTAGTCAAATAACTATTACAGCTAATTCCGTTAATAACGCAAGTGCTAATTCACCGTTGTCTTCATTAAGAAGTTTAAGAACTTATCAGGTTGGCATAGTTTACTTAGATAAATACGGTAGAGAAACACCTGTTTTTACAAATGACACTGCGACTATAATATTGCCCAAGAGCTTATCTACAAAAAGGAACAGATTGTCCGTAGCATCGGCCCAAAGCGCACCTGCGGATATGACGCACTTTAAGTATTATGTAAAAGATATATCGAGTGAGTATTACAATTTTGTATTAGACAGGTTTTATGATGCTGGTGACGGGAATGTATGGTTAAGCATACCTTCAGCTGAAAGAAATAAAGTTGCAATTGATGATTTTATTATACTTAAAAAACAACATAATAAAAACTTACCAGTAGAAGATGCTGCGAGGTATAAGATTATAGATATTAGCAATGAAGTTCCGCGTCCGGTGGCTAATCAAAAAACGCAATTAACATTTGGTACAATATCAGGAGCGACTTTTGGGATTGGAGTTGCCTCAGCGGTAGGCTCAACAGTGTTGCGTTTTACAGGTCCTAAATCAACAGAAAACTTGCAGTTTGCACCGTCAATGTTAGGAGGCAACTATGTGCGTATGCAGGTAACCGAAACTCCTGCAAACCCCAATCAACCGTTAAGCAATTATTACGAAATTGTTGATGGTGGGCTTAATAGTGGCGCAGCAGGTAATAATAATTATGAAATTAATTTAGCGACCCCTATGGGTGATGATACGGAATCCTTAGGAGCTGGGTTTACTATATACGTATACAAAGATGAGCAAATAGCTAAACCAGAATATCAAGGAAAGTTTTTTGCTAAAATAAATAGAGACACAGCTTTTGATAACGCTGTTATTTATAATTTTACTAGTGACCCTAGTTATTATAATGTGGAGGGCACGGCGTCAGTACTGCCGTTTTCTTTGGATAACCCCAATACCGGCAACCCTAGACCTGCTATTAATGGCGCGGCACCTGCTTTTGCGTGGCAAGAACAAGTTGCCAGTGGCAATTTAAACGCTGTGGTAAATGGCGTAGCGCAAATGGTAACCCCTAGTGGAGGTTCAACTAATTTTGGCTTAGGTTGGTTGCGCGTTTACGAAGGCGTGTCTGCGTGGGGCGTTGTTCCCGCGGCTTTTCTTGCAGTTACCGCAGATAATTTTGTGCAACTTCAAGATTCTGATGGCGTTTGGTCAGAAGCTTTTGAAATTACAGCGATAAATAAAGCTTATATTAATAGAGCAAATACTAACATACCAATACCTGGCTCTGACGATCCCGGATATCAAGACCCCCAGCAGATTTATTATATTAATTTTGAGTTATCAAATCCATTACCACCGAATTTTGGGGATGGTACAAACAAGAAAGCTTTAGCAATAAGAATATTGTCTAGAAAAAGAGGGGTGCCTATTGAATTTGACAGCGAGACTGTTGTTCTAACCTCGCCTAATCCAGCTATATTTGAAACAGAGCCTAGCAAAAGCGTAGATTTAGATTTATATTATGAAGCTTCAAATGCTTTTCCTATAGGTACTCTCGGTTCTGCGAAATTGTTAAACTACTTTAATTGCTATTCATTTGGTAACGGTGTAGAATCAAATCGCATAGAAGACGATTTTAACGCCCTGGTTATTGGCAAAGGTGTTAAGGTATCTACTACATTAGAAGACGTATATGAAGAGGAAAGAAGAGGCGCAGGGCTTATATATAGCGGTATATTTAATAACACTAGTGGCGTTAATGAGCTAAATCAGTTTATTGCAGGTCTTAAGATCACAAAAGATTTAAACCCTATATACGGGACTATACAGAAGCTACATGCTAGAGACACAGATTTAACAGTATTAATGGAAGACAAGATTTTTAAAGTTCTTGCTAACAAAGATGCTTTATTTAATGCCGATGGTAATAGTAATTTAACCTCTACAGATAATGTTCTTGGGCAAACAGTGCCTTATGGAGGGGCTTTTGGTATATCTAAAAATCCAGAATCTTTTGCTACTTTTGGTTTTCGTGCTTATTTTGTTGATAAAGCAAGAGGCGCAGTCATGAGGCTTTCGCGAGATGGCCTTACTAAGATATCAAGTAATGGCATGAGTGATTATTTTATAGATAATCTAAAGCTAAATACCACAGGTAATATAATCGGATCATATGATTCAGATTCTGGTTCTTATAATGTGTGTATAAATGTGCCGACTGTAGGATCAGAACCAAACAAAACAGAAAGCGTTGCGTTTAAAGAAAAAGTTAATGGCTGGACGACCACCATGTCCTACGTTCCTGAAGCTGGTATTTCATTAAATAACGAGTATTATACTTTTAAAAGTGGAGAAATCTGGGAACACTCAAGCGAAACAAGATCAAACTTCTACGGAACACAGTTCTCATCAACTGTCACACCTATTATTAATGATGCCCCAACAAGTGTTAAAAAGTTTAAAACCCTCGCTTACGAAGGTACTGCTGGCTGGCGATCGGAAATAGTAACAGATCAGCAAAACGGAGAGGTGCCTGTGTTTGTAAAAAAAGAAGGTTCTTTTTATAATTATATACAAGGCATTGATACTACTGTTGCAAATTTAGATACTCAGGAATTTTCAACGCAGGGATTAGGCAGTTTGTTACTTAATGCCCCTATTGGCACTTCAGCACTAGTTATAAATGGAGCTATAAATGTTTCTCTGCAAGCTAACCCACAAACCCCGACTGGCGCAAATGCAGCTTTAGATACCATATACACTGTAGGTTCGGGGAATGCCTTGCGTATAGTTGGTACTGTAATAGGTATAAATAGAACAACTAATACCATAACATTAGCTGCTAATATTGCGGGAACAGCTTTACAAGCAGGCGATTTTGTATTTTTCGGTAAAGACACAAGAATAAACACTTCTGGGATTATCGGGTATTATGCAGAAACAAAAATGATAACAGACGATCCTACTAAAGAAGAGCTATTTTCAATAAGCTCAGAGGTCTTTATAAGTAGCGAATAGCATGTAATAATAACATATAAACAATTTAATATGGCAATCAGCGATTTACTTACCGGCGCAGCCCAATTCGGCACAAGTTTTATAGGTGGCAAAAAAAGATTAAGCGAGCTAGAAAAAACTACGGCGGCATACAATAAAGACTTAGCGGCTTTTCGTAATCAAGATACAAGCAATTTAGCTGCTAATCAAGAAAACGTATATGAAGACGCAACGGTTAACACTGGTGCTGCGGATTTTGCGGCGCAACAACAAAACCAGGGTCTTTCAAATATAATGGGATCTATGAAGCAGTCTGCTGGTGGTAGCGGTATAGCCGCTTTGGCACAGTCTTTGGCAAATCAGCAATCACAAAATGCTCAGCAAGCTTCTGTAAGCATAGGGCAGCAAGAGCAAGCTAATCAGCAAGCGCAAATGGGTGAACAAAGTAGATTAAATGCCTCGGAACTTCAAGGAGCTGAAACATCTCGTACTTTAAAAACTAATCTATTAGGCACTAACTTAGGTATTGCTCAGGCGGATAGAACGGCTGACGAGAACGCTGTAGCAGCCGCTCAAGCAGCAAGAGCGGAAGGCATAGGCACATTTGCGGGAGGTGTTGGAAGCGCAGCCGAGGCTTACGCCGCAGGAGGTGGCTTTGGCGGGAAGCTGCAAGCCGGAATTAATGCTTTAAACCAAACGTAAAATGGCTGATCAAAAAATAATAGAAGGAGCGGAGAAATTAGCTAATGCTAGTAGCCAGTTTATTGATTACGGCGGTGCTATAAAGCGTGGCTTAGACAAAAGCCAAGAAGAAAGCCGTGTAAGAAACATTAATGCTAAAAAAAGAGTACAAGAGTTAAATAATCGTGTTCAAAAGAATTACGATAAGCTTGACGGCAATGTTGATTTTACAGGATTAAAGGGTCAGCAATTAGCTGATACTAAAGATGCGGTGGCAGGTTTTGTAAGTGAGTATCACGAAGCAGCAGACGAGAACGCTAGAATAAACGATCCTATGTCGGCTGCGGGAAAAGCTACTCAAAATAGAATGAATGATGCACAGCAAAAGGTTGTTAACGTAAAAAATGGCCTTGATGTTTATGCTGATAAAACAAAACTATATAACGGTGGTAGAAAACAATATTCAGGTGCCGGCGGCAACGAATTACCTTTAGCGCAAGGTAATTACATATTTGGCATTGACGATGAGCAATCTAAGTTTCAATTTGATCAGGATGGAAACTTAGGATTTGCCGGTGAATTAGGAATTAGCAATATAGTGGATTACAGCATGCCGCTGGTTAAAGCGGAGGGCCAGGCTATGGATATACCTAAAAATTTAATTACAATTGAAGATAATCAATCTGAACTTAGTTTAGGGAACAGAAGCTCTTGGGAAATACAAACAACCGAAATGCTTAACAAAGATGGGGTAATGGAATCTTTTCTTGCAGGAGATTTTCAAAACCAGGTAATGAAGTCATTATTTGATGGTATAGAATATGATCCTGAAGATGAAAAAGGCATGCTAGCACAAATGCAAGCACGTATAATGAATGAGTACGATCTAGCAGCGGCAAGAGGAGTTAGCGCTAAAAAACGAGAAGAAGCCCCTGACAAAAAAGATGATGAGGGTGTAAACAATCCTAATTATTCCTCTATGAAAAAGCTTCAAGAAGAGTTTTTAGCAACACCGCCTTTAAATCGCGCAGTTAGGTATGGTAAAGATGATCTTGTATTTACTTTAGGTAGCAAAAATACCGAGGCGGTTTTGAAAAAAGATGGCTGGTATATACAATCTAAACAACCCGACGGCACGGTATATATGACAAAGTATGATAACGTGGAAGATCTTCTTGAACGCAATAGTAATTTATTTAATTAAATAGAGCATGTACAAAGTAAAGGAAGGAATACTAACTCAACAGCAAGCCGACGATACAGCTAGCTTTTATGATATGAGCACTGAGGAATACGCTGCTAAAAATAACTGGGAATTGCAAGAGGGGGAACCTGAAGGTGAGCCGGGAAAGACAAACGATCTTGCACCAACTGCAAATGCGGGATCAGAAACAATGACGGCCGATGGGGAATCCATTTCGGCCGATACTTCATTGGAGCAGTCCGAAACGGTTAATCAAGGAAGACAAACGCAAGTTAAAGGTACTATCGTATATGAAGACGACTATCTTGAAAAATATGCCGGTAAAAAAACAGGTAAAGGAAACTATCCTGATACATTTGAAGAGTATGCTAAGTTAAATAATGCTGAAATAACAGATATACCTTTCTCAACTATGCTTGACGAGGTTGAGATCACAGCACAATTGCCCCTAAAGAAAAGGGGAGACATGTACCTAGCTGAGGAAGCTTTAAATGTAATAAACAATATAAACCCAGAAAGTGAGAGAGCTAGCATAGTAGCCAAGTATTTTGGCATGACTGATAATTTTAATTTAGATTATTCAGATCCAACTAAAAGAAGTAAATACTATAATAACGACGATGATGCTAACGCCCAGGAATACTTAGGGGAAACCAAATACAATCAATATAAAGCACTTTTAGATAGCAGGGAAAATAACTTTCAAGGAGGTGATCTAACGGAAAAAGACTTGTTGAATTTTGATTTAGCTAATGTTCCTCAGGAATTTCAAGATAGCATTGTTAGAGATTCCCGGCGTGATGCAACAAATGTATTTTTACAAAGCAAAACCGACGAAGAGCGCGATTTTATCGCTAAGTACATGCTACCTAAGGATACTCAGCGGGAGTTTCAAACCATTCGTGCCGAAGAAGATGCTAAGAGCAAAGCTTTCGAAAAAAAATACGGCAGACCTTTATTAAGGGATGAGCCTAAGCTAGGCTACACAAAAGTACTTACAAATGCTGAAATAACGCAACAGTTACTTGAAAAAAACTACTTAGCTTTAAATGCAAGCCAATCCCTTGAAGAAAAAAGAGGGCAAGTGTTTGCAGCTGAAATAGAAAATGCGTCAAAAGGCATAGCCGAAATAGATGCTAAAATTGCCGAATACGATGCCGAGATCAAGCGTAGAGGCCCTGAAAATTCAAGAAGGCTCATAGAAGAGCGCAATGTTTTAGCTACAGGTGCTGATAGGACTGGTTACCTAACCATGTATAACCGGGCGGCTGAAGGAATTAATGCTGGCAATGAAAATTTAAAAAACATAATACAAAATTATAACGCTCTGGAAGTAACAGGCGATTTAGCTATTGCATTAGGTAAAAACTATAACACATTAGAAAAAGCCGCGCAGAGTCTAATAACGTCTACGTCTGGTGCGTTTGCCTCCGTAGCGGCAATGACAGCAAATACAATAGCAAGCGCCATTGATGATACAACTATTGACGAAGCTAATGTAAATCTTGTTCGTAATTTAGAATCTATCGGCGACTGGGGCGTAAATTATAACTTAAAACTTAGAAACCAGCAGGGTAGCTTTGCGGATTCAATGAAAATTGACGATAGAGACCGCGAAGGTTGGAGTTTAAAAAACTATATAACTCATGCCGCTGCTGATAACGCTTTTAGCATAGGTATGGTTATAGCCTCTGGTGGTATCGGTAATGCTTTCGCGGCGGCAAGGGGTTTAACGGGAGCTGCTAGAGCGGTAGCATTAGCCAAGGCTAGTCGTGCGACAGCTTTAATGTTTGGTATATCGGAAACAGGCAGTAAGTACATTGATTTAAAAGAAGGCGAGTTAAGAGCAACGCCTGAAAAAATTGCTAAATTAGAAGTTCTTATTGCAAGCGCAGATGGCGAAATGGAACGGGAAGATTTGCAAAATCAACTTGATGATTTAATAGTATATAAAGATTCTTCTGAATTAGCTAAAGCAATAAATTCTACAGGAACAGGTGCTATAGCCGGTTTCGCGGAGTCTTTAGGTTCCTTAGGGTTTTTGCGCAAGTTAAACCAATTCGGAATTAGACCTGTGGCGCTTAGGGGTTTACAAAAAACTATGAATCCCTTAATAGCAAAGCGGATTGGATATGGGTTAGGTGTAATTAAGAAAGGCGCTGCCGGTGTAATTACTGAGGAGATTGAAGAGGGTGTAACGTTACTTGGACAAAACGCTGGGGATAATTTATTGGGGCTCAACAAAGATTTATCAGAAGGTTTAGATTTAGATTTTGTATTAAAAACGGGGTTAACGTCTTTGATTATAATGGGCCCATCTATAGGTCAAAATGTTTATTCTCAAATAACAAGAGATTTTCAAACATCTAAATTAGGGAAAAAGCAAAAAAGTTTAGCCGCTGACTTGTATCAAATTCAAGAGGCTTTATTAGATCAAACACTACCGCCAAAAAGGAGAAGAGCGCTACAGCAGCAAAAAAGCAATACTTTAAGTGAGCTTGCTTTAGTAAACGGGGAGGCAATTG
>Ga0307997_10000860_pt1 | contig 13998 bp, 9 predicted proteins | sample Davwhametageno36_FD_203165 | JGI IMG/M metagenome (GOLD analysis project Ga0307997, IMG submission 203165) | Marine microbial communities from Davis Island wharf, Antarctic Ocean - #36 | ecosystem: Environmental > Aquatic > Marine > Unclassified | place: Antarctic Ocean: Davis Island wharf... | reverse complement strand
AATCTACTACTTTGACAATCTCTGCCGGTACTGCATCAGTCCCTGATTCGGAACCAATCAAACAACCGTTTTCGCCCATTTTAAGAACCACTTCTGATGCACCAAAGGACTTCAATCTTGCCACAACCTGTTCTGGCGTTTCAAAACCAAACAACAGCGCCTCATCTTCATCAGTAGGCAACACCAAATCTGCGAGACGATACATCTGTTGGTAGGCATCTCGCGCGACCTCGGGGCTTGCCCAAAGGCGCGGGCGATAGTTGCCATCAAAAATGACCTCTCCGCCCCTAGCGCGATAGTTTTTCAGAAACTTAAACAACCTATGGCGGGCGGCTTCGGTATAAATTGCCAAGCTGATGCCGGAAAGATAGATGTGTTGGTAAGCTGACAGCTTGTCAAACATGACCTCTGCGTCGGCAGCATTGTCAAACATGCGTGTCGCAGGAGAATTGGCTCGCCAATAAAGAAATGATCGCTCTCCGTGCTCATCAATCTGAATCATGTAAAGACCGGGCACTGCGTTTTCTAATCTGCTGACCAAATTACAGCCAACCCCTTCCGCACGCCATTGCTCCAACATCCAGGCACTCATCTCGTCGTCGCCCAGGGAAGAGACGTAATCAACGTCTACTCCCAAACGCGCAAGATAGATACAGGTATTGAGGGTATCACCGCCAAATGAGAGTCCTGAACACAGTGAGGACTGATTTCTGTCTGCCCCCAAGGTACTCACTTCCAGCATGCACTCGCCAATAACAGCAATCTTATTTCCCATATTTTCTAATCCACCACCCAATCTTCAAGAGTGCATTCAGGAGAATATTAAGCCGCCATTGACATCCATATTGACCCCAGAGACAAATCCAGCTTCGCTGGAGGCAAGGAAACTTACAGTGTCCGCTACCTCATTCGGTGCACCCTCTCGACTTAGGGGAGTATTCCCAGCAACAGCTTTGCGACCTTCTGGCTTACTGAACATATCATGGAATCTTGTGCTTATCATACCGCAGCAAAGAGAATTAACCCGAATACCTCTTGGTCCCAACTCCTTAGCCATAGAGCGGGTAAATGTCATTACCGCTCCTTTTGATGCTGCATAGGCACTGGCTCCAGGACCACCTCCATCTCGACCGGCCTGGGAAGAGAAGTTAACAATAGCGCTTCCTGCCGCCATGTAGGGAACAACCGCCTTGGTGACTAGAAATGTAGAGGTCATGTTAAGCACCATAACATTATTGAAGAACTCGAGATCCATTTCATCAATTGTTTTGCGCGCGACCAAGCCTCCCACCACGTTAACCAAAATATCTATACTCGACCCGAAGGCTGCAGTCACTGCAGCAATCAACCCTTCTACATCTGCCTCGGAGGTCATGTCACCTTTATACAGAATCGCCTCACCGCCCGCTGACTCAATCTCAATCAGAGTTTGTTGCGCCAAATCGTGGCTGCCGTAATAATTTACCACCACCTTCGCACCCTCTGCCGCTAAGCGCAGAGATATAGCTTTACCAATATCCCTCGCGCCGCCAGTTACCACGGCCACTTTACCCTGATGTTTCATATTCATAGTTAACTCACTTCTGTCAGCTGTCCATTTTTGAATAATTCTTTAACTATTTCGCTAGCTTAGTAAAGTAGTCGAAAATTTCTGGAACATTACCGTCACCCATACCAGCATCAAAAGCAGCCTGCAGATTTACAGAGGTGCCTTCGGCTATCTGAGAACGGGTGCCCTGCTCTGCAACCATCTCTAGGAAATATCCCAAATCCTTATTGGCATTAGCAATGGAGAAACCTAAATCACTCACATCGTCCACAGCATAGTTCTTACAAAACTGCATAAAGGGCGAACTTGAAGGGCCGGTCGACATAATGTCAAAAAGTTGCTGGCCATCAACACCAGAGTTCTCTGCAACAGCGAATGCCTGAGACATCGCGCAGACTGTTGTCATGCCCATAAAATTATTAATTAGTTTAGTCGTATGGCCAGCACCCAGTGCCCCCATATAAAAAATATTTTCGCCCTGCAGCTCAAGGATAGGCTTCACTTTTTCGAACGTGTCCTGGTCACCAGCCGCCATAATATTGAGAAGTCCATCACGAGCATGGGTCGGTGTGCGTCCGAGAGCAGCGTCAACCATGCCGGCACCTTTTTTAACTAAGTCAGCGCCGATCTTACGAGTAGAGGCAGGAATCGAGGTTCCAAAATCAATGACCACAGCACCTTCTTTGATCCCGGCCAGTATGCCATCTTCGGCATAAATCACTTGTTCAACGACAGTGGAGGTGGTTAGGCACAGCATAATAATATCACTGGACGCGGCTAACTCAGCCGCTGATTTGGCCTCAGAACCACCGCGAGCGACGACGCAAGCCACGGCCTCTTCACTAAGATCCATTACAATGGGCACAAAATTTTTCTTTTGCAGATTCTCTACCATGTTACCACCCATGTGACCGAGACCAATAAAACCAATAACGGGGCTTGTCATACATTACTCCCTAATAAATTGTAGTTCTTAAAATAATTCAGCAAATAACTGATGAAGGAATCATTCAGACTTTGGGGCAGAGCGGTTCAATTTTTGGACATAAAATCCAAATGCTGGCCAGCGCTGAAACAGCCAGGCCCGCACCAATCAAAAACGCCGGAGTGTAGTTACCACCGGAGGTTAAAATCGGCACCAATGATGTCAAGCCAACTGCGCCGAGTTTCGCCGCCATACCAGAAAATCCCGCTAGAGTGCCGACCGTTTTACCACCAAAGAAATCACTGGGCAATGTCTGTATATTGCCAATAGCTGTCTGGAAACCAAAAAGAATGACAGCCATCAGCAATACAGCGGTCACCGGGGACCCAGGGTTTGCCATAGCCAGAAGTGCCGGCAGCATCACCAAACAGCCTAGGGTGATGACCAGCTTGCGGGTACTATTAGTATCCCAGCCGGCCTTGAATCTATTTTGCGCCAGCAAACCACCAAAGAATGCACCGACCATGGCACCCACATAGGGCACCCAGCCATACAACGCAATTTGCTTAACATCCATCCCATAGACCTCGAACAGGTAAATGGGAATCCAAAAAACAAACAGCCACCAAATCGGATCAATGCAGGCTGATGCAACAATCACACCCCAGCTCTGCTTGTGCGCAAGAAGTTCTGCTGTATTCGGGTTGTAACCCTCGTTATCCTTGCCGTCTGCAGTTACTGTCTCATTCTGCTGACCATTGAGGATGTATTCACGCTCTTCATCAGTAATCCAGGGGTGGTGTTTGGGCGGAGCCTTAACAAGAATCAGCCAAGGAATAAGCCAGAGTAGACCGATAGAACCTATGAGAATAAAGATCACTTGCCAGCTAAAGTATACTGCCAATGTGCCAATCAACGGAATGGCCACTAAGCCACCGATCGCTGCGCCAGAGTTGAAAATGCCTTGAGCTAACGCTCGCTCCTTGGTTGGAAACCATTCAGCATTGCCCTTGGTAGCTCCAGGCCAGTTTCCGGCCTCAGCAATACCAAGAAGGCTTCTGAAGATACTAAACGAAACAATGCCCTTAGAAAAGGCATGCAGCGCAGTAGCAATAGACCAAACCGTAATCGATAGTGCGAACCCCAAACGGGTGCCGATCCAGTCAAATATCTTCCCGAAAATTGCCTGACCGAAAGCGTAAGAAAAAATAAATACCACAGAGATAAACGCGTAAATCTCTTTATGTTCATCAGCAGATTTATCTGGATATAGCTCTGCTGCAATACTTGGCCAGAGGACAACTATAGCTTGGCGATCAATATAATTAATCACTGTGGCAAGAGCGATAAGAGCAATGATCCACCAGCGAAGGTAGTTTATTTTCATGTTTTGTTCCCCTCAAAAAAATCTTCTCGCATCGGGCTAAACACGTCAATCAGCACACCCGCTTTTCTACATATAGCCCCATGGCTAATGTTCGGTTCCATGAAAAAGCAATCGCCGGCCATAAGAGTTCGAGTGTTATCGCCCACCGTGACATCGAACTCACCTCTTTCAACATAGGCAACCTGAGAGTGAAAGTGACTATGGACATAGCCCTCACTTCCCTCTTCAAAATAGACCTTAACCATCATTATCTGGTTATTAAAACCCATGATCTTTCTTGTAACTCCGGGAGCAACAGGTTCCACTAATAATTCTTCACCAAATAAAAAAGATGCTGTTTGCATACTCTACCTCTCAAAATCCTGAATGGTCTACTATTGGTTATTCGCGTTCATTTGCGACTCTATCTAACATTATTATTTTCAATCACAGCAGTGTTTTCTTGCTGACTATTTAACTCTCTAACCTTTGGCATCGGTGTTACTGTAAAAGTATTTTCGATGATTCTGGTAATCGGTTCGCCTACGGTATGATTTATTTTTATCGCCGGGCTGTTTGCAAAGCGGTTGTTGTTAATCTGAGTGACCTGCACCCCATGTAAACCAATAGACGACTTGGATTTGTTCTTACTTCCCGCGCCCACATTTTTTAGCTTAGAATTTGTCAGTAAAAAATGCGGCCCAAACGTACTTTCATCAGTACCACCGCGATACAAGTTGGCCAGTGCGCCACCTACATTTTCAAAACTGGAACCCGAGATTCGAACGTAATCTGCATTAAAAATGCCATAGTCATCAGCTTCTTTATTCAGCGCAAGAATGGCCCCGCTTACGTCACTAAACTGAGAGTCAATAATGTCGATACTGTCCGCCATCGTGCTCTTAGCTACATTGAGGAAATTGAAAGATCGATTGACATCAAGGTCGATAAACTTGGAGTTCTCCACTTTGATTTGGTAGTTGATCAGCATTGAATAACGGCTGGTACGAATCACCGAGTTGCCAACATTGTCCGGTGAACTTTTGCCCGATATGGTCAGGCCATTCAGCTTCAGACTACCACCATCAGCTATTTCAAATAGAGTGGAGCGTTCAAACTCGATATGCGCTTTGTTATTACCGGCAAACGTCAGTGGCTTGTCGATCTCCAGTACCTTGCTTGCCAGATAGTCTCCGGCAGCAAGACTAATAATATCGCCCGCCTGCGCCTGTTTAATCGCGTCTTCCAATGAACCCGGCTTTGGCTTCACCACGAGGGTTCGGCCTGTATCAAAGCGTAAGGATGAATCTACCTTTGGATACCAGGATACACCGGTTTGGTCTTTATCCAGCACCACGAGATCTCTCGTGACACCCACATTCTTTAGGCCCGCAGCCTTTGGATACAGCAGGCCGTTGGACGCTCTTATCAGTTCAACCTTTTGATTAGCAAAACCTTCGGTGATTTGTGGGCCCTTAACGTTGTTCAAAACATTGCGGGCAAATCGAATACCAGATACATCGTCGTAAAGCGCAAATGCATCATGGCCGTTCTTATTGAAAACCAAATTACTATTGAATTTGCTATTAACCGGGGTCGCTGAACGCTCTGCATCACTGCCGGCAGCCAACTCAATATGCTCAACGTTGATCAGAGAATTATTTTCAATTACCGCTCCGTCTACCTGGTGGTAGCGGTTGATCGATGAATTGGGAACGCCGTTCATCACCACCAGGCCACCACCAAATCGATAACCCGTTAAACCTTCCAGATAGTTGTTACGAATAGTTTGGCGCTTGTTGATAACACGAATGCCGCCGGTGTGATCAACGCCGTTACCTAGAAATATATTTCCCTCGACCAGATTGTCATTGCCATGGCGCAGAGTCAGTGCTCCCTTGGATTCATAGAATAGGTTGCCTCGAACCTGGTTGCCGCCAGATTTGACAGAAATAATCTCTACCTCACCATCACAGTGGTCAAAATAGTTGTTCTCGATCAAGGTGAAAGAATTAGACAGAGAATAGTGGCTGGTGCCGATACGCAAGGTCTCGCCGCCATTGGAGCCCAAAACAGCTCTCAGTCCGAAATAGTTGTGATCGATACGGTGGTAGTTTTCCTGGCTATCTTCAGAATCCAGACGAACCGCCATAGTCACACCTTTGTTGCGCTTTCCTTCGATATGATTGTGGTCAAACCGATTATGCTTACCGTACATGGCAATCCAATAATCCACTTCAAAGCGCTCGGGATTGCTGAAATTGTCGATCACCGTTTCAGTGACCCGAGAGTGATTGGCTAATTCAGTTTTGCTTGTACGGAACGATATCACTGAGTCCGTCGGCGTGTAGCCACCAGTGAAGACCAATCCCGAAACCAGTATGTGCTCGCCAGCAATACTCAGATTAGACTGGCCGGATAAGATAACCCCGCCCTTGGTTTGTGCGGTAAGAGTAATAGGTTTATCAGAAGTCCCCTGACCTTGAAATACTATTTCGAAATCAGACCAAACACCATTTTGTAAAACAACTGTATCCCCTGGCTTCAGCTTACCAACAGCCGCTGCATAGGCGAGCTTATCACCCACCGAGTACTCTACTGCCGAAAGACTTGGGGCTAATGAACAGACCGTAATCACTGCTATAATCTGACGACATTTATAGGTTATATTTTTATCAAGCATTGTCATTATCTCTCAGGCGTTAAAGCTTCTTTAGCCATTAATCGGCCACTTCACCGAAACCTAGCACAACAGTCATGTTTAGCCGACCAAACGCGCCTTGGTAGGACATGCATCATTTGCCTATCAAGCTTTCTCGAGCCATAACACAGATACAGTTCCTCACTCTTTAACAGACCAATAGCGTTAAATAGATACCGTCTTAATTAACAATAATGTATTACCAAATTTACTACTTTTGAGCTAAAGTGATTGTATATAGCGTAATACCAATTTGCAATGCAAAATCAACACCTGATGCCTAATAAGTTTGGCAGCAAGACGTCCGAAAACGCTGTAGATTGTCAATTTAATCTATATATGCACCGTGTGTTTTAATTTAATAGGGCGCATTTACTACCCTAATTTATCATCAGTATCGGCTTTTCATTTAATAAATTGTATTACAATTAGCTTGGGTGCTAATATGCTAGCGTAAAATTACTATTTGACAGAGTCTATGATGCCCAGCAAAGAACGTTTGTATATTACAATATTCAACAAGATTTCAACCCTGATAAAAGAAGGCGAATTTCCGGTTGGCGGTCGATTACCTACTGAACGGGAACTTGCCGAACGGTTTGCAGTTAGTCGACCTACGATACGGGAGGCTATTATTGCTCTAGAAGCAAAAGAAGAAGTATCAGTTAAAGCGGGGTCGGGCGTTTATGTACTAGGAAATAATCTTATTAATGATAACTTCAGTCGTGAAATTAGTGCGTTTGAGCTGCTCGAGGCGCGCGTACTTTTAGAAGGCGAAGCTGCCGCATTAGCGGCTAGGATGATCAAAAAAAATGAGCTCGAAGCATTGGAAAAAGCATTGCGAAAAATAGAGCTTGAAGATGTAAAAGATACATCATCATCTGGAGCAGATAGACAATTTCATACAATAATCGCCCAAGCTACTCACAACAGAGTAATCTCTAAACAAATCGAGTATCTGTGGGATATCCAAGAGAATTTGAATCATATAAGTAAAGCCCATCAAGCTGTTTGTGTTGAAGAAGATAAGCGCACCAGAATAGCAGACCACGTTGCTATTTATGATGCTATTGCTTCCGGAGACGCCACGTCTGCCCGTAATGCGATGCGCGGCCATTTCTCTGACTTGCTAGAAGCCATGCATGCCGCGTCCGAACAAGAAGCCGTGGATGCAGCAAAACTTAAGGTCTCTAATATGCGTAAACGATTCACGATTTAGCCTCGCAATCTAGTTAGACTATTTGTTAGACGTATTCGCTCAGGAATTAGAAAATCGTCATTAAAGAATTTGCTGATTAAATATTTTTCGTCCTCCGCCGAGGCATATCAAAAATTAGATTCGCCCACTGCCCCGCGAGGAGCAGCTCCACACAAAACCCAACATTTTTGACCTTCACTCACCTTGCTTATGGTGTAGTCACACCTATCAGGATAAAAATCCCCACATCCCTCTACTTGAGCTTTACCTAACGTAAAAACGACACGCACCTGGTTATCGGAAACTATTTTAACTACAGCGACAGATAGATCAACGCCAGCATTTAAGATTGCTAGCCAGTGGCCATACCAGCGCCAAATTTCGTTCCATATGTATTTTAGAGTTGGTCAAAAAAACGAAGCCGCTTGCGTTTAAACACCACATGAGTGATCTTATATTTCACTTGGAGGTAAGTCATATCAATCTTATTTTATCCAAACACCAATTGACGAACGCCGCCAATTGCAATGAACGATGTAAATATTGAAAAAAGCAGGATTGCCGCAAGGACGATATTGGCACCCCAAGTATTTTTATACTCTCTCATCAGATCTTTTCGATTGCTAAGATAATAAATACAAGCAACGGTTATGGGTAAGATAACTGCATTGAAGGCCTGAGAAATTATCATTACGAATACTGGTCTGGCATCAAAAATGGGCACCACCAAACCTAGCAGAGAGATCAAGAGCACCAATACACGATATTTGGTAAGCGTCATATCTCGTTTGTTGCCGGTATAGTCGCATAACAGCCAGGGCAACATCAGCACGTTCGGAAGTTGAGAAGAGACGCCTGCAGCAATTAACCCAAAGGCAAATATCGACGCGGCCATTGGTCCTGCGAGCGGCTCCAGTAGATTGATCATTTGCGAAGCCTTTGATAAACCCAAGCCCTCAACATATAGAGTACCCGCGGCTGCGGCCATGATGGCCGCGCTGATAACAAACATCAAAGACACCGCAAAAGCTGCGTCATTACGCTGCGTTTTGTAATCTTTCAGCGTCCAACCAGCTTCCTTGACAAGCGTGGTACGAATAATAAATAAACCAGAAAAAACGGTGGTACCAATCATTGATGCAATAACCAGCGAAGGGCTACTATCTGACGCTGATGTCATCTGCGGAATTGTCGGCATCAACCCCCATAGGATGTCTATCGGAGGGGGCGTCATAACAAAAAAGTTTACCAAAAAGCACGCCGACATGGCAGCAACAACCACAGCCATACTACGCTCAAAAAACTGCGTTTTACCATTCCAAAATATGTAGTACACAAGGCTAACAAAGAAGGTCGCGAAATAGATTGGTGCAATACCTCCAGCAACGATAGATCTCGACCATTCATAACAGATGTCCGCAACAATACCCATTACTCCCATTACGCTGCCGCAGACACCGAAAGTCAAAGCCACAACAAAAAAAACGCCAACCCCAGGGTGAATGTGTTTTCGAAATGCTTCAAGTGCGGTTTCACCTGTCACTAGGGTATAGCGACCATAAAGATTGATCATAAAGAATGTGCAGAGACAAGAGGCTACAATCGTCCATAAAAGGGACATGCCATAGTCCGCCCCAGCTTTGGCCATGGCGGTAACGCTGCCGGTGCCGATATTGAAGCCCAGCAAAAAAATTCCTGGAAGAAATAGTGATAGTCCCGTGACGATTTTACGCCTCAAGGAGTTGTTCTCGTGATTATTCGCCTCGCGCACCTCGGTCATAACAATACCTCCGATTGTTGCGAGGAAAGTGCCCGTATCACCCCACGCACCTCAGAAAGTCCCTTCAGACGGCCGATACCCGAGTATCCAGGATTTACACTTTTATTGATATCGTCCATCAACTGATGGCCATGATCGGGGCGAATATATATCTCTAATGCTCCAGAATTTGATTCTCTACGCCGTTTCTCTTCGCTCAATAGCTCCTTGATCACCTGGATCATATCTATATCGCTATCAAGATGGCTCGCCTCGTAAAATGTTCGCGGTTCTAATGAATCACGGGTGACACCACGCAAATGAGAGAAATGAATGCGCGAGCCAAACTGACGGACCATCTCGGGTAGATCGTTATCCGGGCGACTTCCATAAGTCCCCGCGCAAAACGTTATACCATTGGATGGGCTGGGCAGAGTCTCAAACAAAATGTTTAAGTCGTCTGCTGTGCAAATAATCCGTGGTAAACCTAGCATATCTCGGGGAGGATCATCTGGATGAATCGCTAACTTGACGCCCAGTGTCTCTGCACGAGGCAATACTTTAGAAAGAAACCCAATCAAATTTTCGCGAAGGATGTGGCTTGTAATACCCTTGTAATTGTCTAGCATAGCCCGAAAATCATCAATACCATAAACAGCAGTCATCTTCCCAGGCAAACCGGCGATTATATTGTTAGTAAGCTGCTCCCTTTCGGTTTCGCTCATAAGATCAAAGATCTCCCTTGCCTCGATGAACTCCTTGTCACTGTATTCTTCTGTAGCTCCGTCACGTTGAAGAATAAAAAGGTCGAAAGCAGCAAATTTTTTCTGATCAAAACATAGCGCATAAGCGCCACTGGAGAGCTTGAATTTTAGATCCGTGCGAGTCCAATCGATCACTGGCATGAAGTTGTAGCAGATGGTTTTGATACCGCAGTCTGCTAGATTTTCCATGGATGTGATCCAGTTATCGACGAACACCTCATGACCCGGTAGCGCCTGCTTGATATTTTCATGAACGGGAATACTCTCCACTACCGCCCACTTCAACGGAGTGAGGCTGGCTTCGCACTCTTCTATGAGTACTTGGTGCTGACGTATCGCCTCAACAGACCAAACTTGGCCGATAGGAATATCGTGCAGTGCGCTAACAACATCAGTTGCGCCAGTCTGCCGGATGTCTTCGATCGTTACGGAATCGTTTGGTCCGAACCACCTCCAGGATTCTCGCATTTGTATACCTCCAATTAGAATTGGTCCAAATAAGCAATATTTTTCTATCTAGCTATTTTCAAAACAGTAAAAGTTAGCCACAAAAAAACCTCAACTTACAGTCGAGGCTTTTAGGAAAACTTAGGTGCTATTTTTTAATAGCACCCATTTGTTACCTATATGGATTTTGTCTACTAAAGTCTGTAGTTAACACCAAATGTAATGCGACGATCCGTAATACCTTCAGCACACAACATAGCTCCGTCATTAACACAATATTGCTTGATGTCAGACTCAGTCAAGTTAACGGCTTCAATACCAATATTTAACTTATCATTTACGTCATAACTTACACTAGCATTAAGTTGTCCTCTATCCGATGTAGTAACAGGAAAACCTAGTGTAGAGTTAAGACTAGCGCCCGCAGCAGTATCTTCAGTGCGGAATGCTTCACGCCAGGTGTAACGCATTCGCGCAGAAAGACCATGCTTCTCATAGTACACCGCAATGTTGTACGCTGTTTCTGAGAAGTCAAGAAGACCTCGTGCTGAGGTAAATTTTACATAGCTAGCACCAGTTTGGTCATAAACACCATTTAACGCATTTAAAATATCTGTACCGCGCGACGCTGATGTATAAAACGCTGAACCACCCTTATTGTCTTGGATAGTGTAGTTAGCTGCAACACCAAAACCTGATGCCCAACCTAAGTCTTCTTCAAAGCTTGAAAGGTCATACTGAAGCGCTATTTCTATACCCGTTTGAGTCGTTGTTGCCCCATCATTAAACTTTGACTGCCGGTCAACACATAAGCCCGTAGTGTTAGGATCACCGATAATATTAGGTTGAACTGCTGGGTTATAAATACCAGAAGTACATGTGGGACCTGCTTCATTAAAACCGCTTGCTAGAGATAAAGCACTGTCTAACTTCGTAACAAATAAGTTAGTACGGTCTTTTTCGAAGTAACCAATACTTACCACTGCAGCTTCCGCGAAGTACCACTCAGCCGAAATATCGAATGAACTGACTTCTTCTGGCTCTAGGGCAGCATTGCCTAGCTTTACTGCCTGATTTTCGTTAGTACTATATGAAACAGACGTATTTAAGTCGCTAAAGTTAGGACGACGGATATCTTTTCCCCAGCCTAAACGAAGAACAAGATCGTCGGTTACGTCGGCAACCAAGTTCAAACGAGGTAGCGTAAAACTATAATCAGCCTGGTTTGAGACAGGTATTACCACACCTGCGACTACAGAGTTAGCATTCGAGGTTATATCTGTTGATACATGACGTACGCCGATGTTACCGCGTACAATTCCATATTCAAAGTTTGCTTGTGCATATAGCGCATGCGTCTCTTCTTCGATATTGAAGGCGGCCGTATCACTAGGTGTAAGGTTGGATAAATCTTGCTTACCACCGTGTGCAATGATCGCAGCTTCCAATACACTTAATACATAATCAGGGTCATTAAATGCAAGGTCTGGATCTACGATAATGAAATTACGAAGCGCCAACTCTCTGCCATCAGCATCACCAAAGTGACTTGGACCTGCAACAAGAAGATCTGAAAACAAAGAGCCATTTGGGCTATCAACCATTTTACTGAAGCCGCCAATACGGTCAGAGATAGTCACCTTATCATGCTCGCTCGTATTGTAGCGGTAACCCACATCAACAGACGTTACAATATTACCATCTACGAAATAAGAAGAATCAATACGGAAGGCGTCATCTGAATTGTCAGTGGTACTGCGACTAATATCTACCTGATCCAATACCACATTGTTTGGATTAGTTAAATCGGCAACTGTAGGTGCGAATGGCGATGCGAAATCGATACCAAATGCCAACGAGCCACCCGTCAAGTCATAAATAAAGGGAACACTGTTATCATTACTTTTGCCATCAAGCGGAGTGAGAGGGTTAGGGTTGATAAAGTTTAGCTGGGTATTAAGCTTCGGAGTAACCGTATCAGAACTTGCACTTGACAGCTCTACACTGATAGATAAGTTATCTCGCTGCCAATCACCACCCAATCTAAAGACTTCAGTGTCTGTTATACGTGCACCTGTGTCACTGTTAAACCGTAAATTTGGATCGTCATCATCAACAGAGTTGATTGGCTGAATAGTTCCTCTGACTGCGGCCTGCATACTACCCAGACTTACACCATCAAGCGAACCAAAGTTTATTGTTTCAAATTCGGTAGGTAAGGTGTGATTAAGTACACTACTAACACCCGAAGCTTGAACTCGCGTACTCTCTTGACGACGTTCTTGATCAGTAACAATAGCATCGAAGAAAAACTTCAAGTTATCGTTGGGAGCAAATTCAAACGACGCGGCAACGTTTCTGGTGTCATATTCAAAATTCTCTAATTCCTGATTTAGGAATTGAATACCAAGAAAATCATAGTCTTGACCCGCAGGTCTATCTGATCCTGGTATCGATTTTATCGAACCGTCTTTATTAAACTTTTGAACTACAGCGTTCTTGTTTGCAACAAGGCTACCGTCACGGTCAACACGAGGGCGGTATGAAGTCGCTTCTTGTTTAGACTGACTTCCGCTAATAACAAAACCGAATTTACCCGCATCAGTTTCCCAGTTATCTCCGTATGCTCCCGATACTCTAGGTTGAATACCATCTTCTGTAAGGCTACTGTCTTCACCTTGCACACGAATAGAACCTAATGTTTCTGACAATTCAAGCGGACGAATAGTCCGTAAATTTACAGTACCGCCAATAGAGCCTTCGGTAGTCTTAGCGTCTGGAGCCTTAGTGACTTCAACGGCCGCAATAATTGCAGCGGAAAGATCTTCATAATTCATACCGCTACGACCACCACCAGTGCCTACAGTAGAGGCGCCGTTAATTTCAACGCGGTTAGAGTTACTACCACGGATTTGAACACCAGTACCGATACCCGCCGTACGTGTAATTTGAACCCCTGTGATATTTTCCAGCACTTCTGCTAAATTTTGATCCGGCAGTTTACCGATGTCCTCCGCGATGATTACCTCAATGAGATTATCTGAATTTCGCTTCTCGGCAATTGCACTAGCAAGAGATCCTCGGATACCTGTCACGACAATTTCTTCTATCGCGGATTGAGCGGTGCCTAAGCTAGATACACCTGCCAGCGTACAAGCGAGGCTTGTAAATAGTAGTTTTGTACTAAAAAGTGGTCGCTTTAACAGCCCTGAAGCCTCATTAATTTGTCTTTTCATCTTATTTCTCCCCAGTTTAATTTGTGGACGATTCTATTTTTTTATTGTCCACA
>Ga0307997_10000859_pt1 | contig 13999 bp, 17 predicted proteins | sample Davwhametageno36_FD_203165 | JGI IMG/M metagenome (GOLD analysis project Ga0307997, IMG submission 203165) | Marine microbial communities from Davis Island wharf, Antarctic Ocean - #36 | ecosystem: Environmental > Aquatic > Marine > Unclassified | place: Antarctic Ocean: Davis Island wharf... | reverse complement strand
CCTCAAGATCTACTTCAACTATTTCTAAAGGTTTACCTGCTCCGAAAGCAACGGCTGCGCGTGTCTTCATCCTAATCTCCAATTAATTATGCTTTTATAATGTTGAAATATGTGGCGGTCAAGTCCAGAGATCGCTATCTCTTGGCTCAATACCTACAAGTCACTTTATCGACCAACACCCCTATAAGCAAGGAAACAGAAGGTCCGAAACAAATCTACCTAATAAAAATGTGGGGCGCTCAAACCCTAGTTTAGATGGCAGCTGATAAACGGCAGATAGCGCGCTTAGAACTGTACAAAAAAACGGGGTTGTGAATTCAGGAGAAAGTGATGCTCTTTACTTACTCAGTAGTGGCTTCCAGAAAAGAATACCAAAGGCTAAGACACTAATAATATCTTTAGCGCTTCCATGATTTATTGCTTGTAGTTTTTTATACACTATCGCTAACTCAATAACATGCGCGACTAACATAACTAACCCCGCCCAATGTAGAACTAAACCCACATTTCCGCCGAACGAACTTAGCTCGTTAAAGGCGAATGCTATCCAAAAAAGGATCATAGAATAAGTGACGATTTGCTTAGCATTTGGCATTGGTGAATTTCCTTGGCTTATTATTTCTAGGGAGTATCGCAAGCATGAACAAGCTGTGCAAGCCCAAAATAGATCGGATAGATTGACGCTCTTAAAATATCAATAGCCTATTTAACCCTTCTGTTTGACAGCTGACATACTCTTGCTTTAACCTTCTTTCGTACAGCAAATATGACGATAAAAATCCCTCAATAACGGAGTTTCCATGAGTAATAATGTAACTTATAGCTACGAAGATGGCGTTGCCACTATCAGTATGGATGATGGCAAAGCCAATGCGCTTTCTCATGACATGTGGGATGAGCTGAGTGAAGCTTTTGATAAAGCTGAAGCATCTAAGGCAATAGTAGTTCTAAGAGGTCGTGATGGTCTTTTCTCAGGTGGCTTTGACCTGAAGGAAATAGCTAAAGGCCCAGAGCAGGCGATATTATTGACGTCTCGTGGCTCAAAAATGGCACGTCGAATAATGTCTTTCCCGACTCCAGTAATTGGCGTTTCTACCGGACACTGCATAGCAATGGGTGCATTTCTTATGCTGGCCTGTGACTACAGGATAGGAACAGACGGGGCTTTTAAAACAGGTCTGAATGAAACGATAATTGGTATGACAATGCATCATTTTGGGATTGAATTAGCTCGCTATCGTATTCCATTAAACTATTTCCATCGCTGCGTTATCAACGCAGAAATTTGGTCACCTTCTGATGCTGTAAAAGCAGGATTTTATGACCAAGTGCTTCCAACTGAAAAGGTAGATACGGCAACATCAACTATTGTAAAAAGCCTCAGCCAACTCAATATGGTGGCGTTTAATGGCACCAAAAATAAGTCGCGCGCTGCATTGCTGACTCTACTGGATGAATGTATCGAGTCAGACATGATGATGACTGACAATTTGTAGGGATCGACCTTTAGACTAGGTAATGCTCACCTGAGCATTACCTTAGAAACTCGATAAAATTGATCTCAAGCACTTTTGCCGCGCTATTGGACAGCCTTGAGCGATTAGACAGTCTTGAGAGATTTAATCAACCCCCAATAAATTAGAGGGGTCAACAGCAGCCAGGGAAGCTGGCTAGCAAACATAATGCTTCGGCCCTGGAACTCCCCTAAAATAGGGTTAAACCATTGCCCAGCTGGTGATAGTGGCGCCCAAGATAGAGACTTACCTACTGCTAGTTGGTCATGGTACAAAAACATTTCGACAAGTATATTTTGCCCTAAAAACACCAGTAAAAGCAGACCGAAAGTGGGCCAGCTCCATTGCCGATATGTTGAATCTTTGCACCCCATGGCGAGCCAAACAACCAATAAGCCTCCACAACAAATCGCTCCTGCATCCGCCAAAGAATTTAGCAAACCATTTAAATGCAACGGTATCATCTGGTTTAAAACATCCGCACGCCGGACATCAACGCTGTCCCCTGCAACAAGCCCATAGTTGAACCATAGCTCCCAGCCTAAAGCGCACACGAAGAACATCTTGATGTAAAAATGTAGCACCCATGTTGGAATCATTTTTTGGTAGTGCAATATTGGAATCACAACCATAGGTAGAATTGCTGACGAGTAGACAATAATGACTAGCCGAAGTTGTTCAAATGTTAAAGCATCAACCATATTAATCTCGAGATTAGGCCAAAAAGTATGTACGGGAACAATTCAAGAGCTGTACTTTAGCACTAGGTCGACCAATACTGTAAAAAAATATGGTTACTGACACCGTATCTCTAGATTACCTGGCAACCGCTTTCTATTAGGTATAAAAACCCTCTACAAAAACAGAGGTTTTTTTAATGTATATGGCGGAGAGAAAAAAACCTCATCGCCTACTTTCGGCTCCATCAGCAATGTTAGCTAACTTGTTTGCTAGTCTTGCAAGAAGCCAGTTCACTGTCAATACCTCCAAAGTGTCTACTATTTTGTCTACTTAGCTCCAAAGGCTTGGAAGTCTTGAGAGACTTTATAGCCCCCCGCAGATCACCATAGCCCCCCTCCGTACTATAAAGGTGTCGTCGGAATTTTTAAGGCTGTTTTGGGATGAAAACTGGATGGGATTGCTCCCTCTAACGGTCCTTATGAAAAGCATGGGCTTGGATAACGCTTAATAAAAAAAGGAGCTTACGCTCCCTTTCTTAGATACATCAACAAGTAACCTACTTTACATAAGCCTTAAGAACAACAATCATTGATGTTTGAACAAGGTCTCTGTTACGCGCTACTTTTCTACTAAATTTCTTGAAGGAATCACTAGAGTTTAATGCTGACATTCCCTCCATCGCAGACTGAAGATCACTAGCGCCTGTGAATGCATAGTGAGTGTAATAGTTGTTATTACCTGCTATTTGCGCCCTGAGGCCATACGCACCTTGTAGATTGCCTGACTCTTCCTGCGCCTTAGCTACTACAGAATAAGCTTTGGCATATGCCTGTGGATTTTTAACCTTCATCCGATACATAGTATAGACATTATTCATCTCAGAGGCCGAATTACCGCCACTGACTAATTTGGCATGCAAAGATTGTTCTACATTCTGAGTATAAGCCGCTGTCTTGCCCAGAAACTCGCCAAAGGCAGGTTGATAAAATAATGATGTGCCATTTGCCATATCTTCTTCACTTGCATAATTGACAATGACACCATGAGTAGCGTCGTCATATCCATTAAACGCATAGTGGACAAACGACATATCAGCGGGAAAGTTCTTACCCCAATCAGATGCCATTAGATCATCCATTTCTTTAGCATATGCCTGTGGATTTGAAACCTTCATAGAATAAGTTGCAATGTAACCATCAGCAAACGCTGAACCTGACAAAAATAATGTAGCAACCAAAAAACTTAAAATATATTTTTTCATAACATGACCTTTTAACGTTAGTTAGTTAATTAATGAAACTCACATGCAATTAGCAGTCGATACATAATATAGTGATCTGAGTATACATATTTAGTCGATATTACATAAACCGCACATTTTAGAGTCAGTAGCTAACATGTTCCCCATTTGAGTAAGTCTGGTTGTTGTCAAAAACCATTTGATACTAAGCAACTCCTCACAGCACTAGCGTCTAAAACGTCAGACACTCCGTCAAGAGTCTCCAACAAAACTGAATTAAGGTCCCCAATACACTTCAACCCGCGCTCTATATTTGTCAGAAGTGTGGCTTGATCCGATGTAATACCTGTCTTAGTAGTATTGTTGTCTACAGCAGCAGCTTGTGCAGGTGTAATGCCTGTCTTTGCTGAGTTGTCAGTTATTGCAGATGCTTGACCCGATGTAATTCCTGTCTTAGCAGTATTGTCGTCTATAGCAGCAGCTTGTGCGGATGTAACACCTGTTTTTGCTGAGTTGTCAGTTATTGCAGATGCTTGATCCGATGTAATTCCTGTCTTAGCAGTATTGTCGTCTACCGCAACAGTTTGTGCGGATGTAATACCTGTTTTTGCCGTGTTCGCAGTTATCGCATTTGCTTGATCTGACGTGATTCCCGTTTTGGTGGTATTGACTGTTATTGCTGCTGCCTGGGCAGATGTAATACCTGATTTTGCCGTGTTTGCAGTTATCGCATTTGCTTGATCTGACGTGATTCCCGTTTTGGTGGTGTTGACTGTTATTGCTGTTGCCTGGGCAGATGTAATACCTGTTTTAGCAGTGTTATCCGCGATCGCATTAGCCTGTTCCACACTAACACCTATTCCATCCTCTAAACTAGAGAGGTCTACCGTTTCACTAGATCCATTTTCAATTCCTATAGTAAGGATCGTACCACTTAAACTAGAACCAGAGATATTTTGGTCATCATTCACATTTAACTCCCCATAAGTCTTATCTTTAATCGACGTTATATATGAGTCTATGGCCGCAGAATCACTCACAGTAGCATCAGAAGATACAACACCAGCGATAAGAACATCATCAGTAAGGCCAAACATAGACCTTAATAACAAAAGGCCATCTGTTAAAGCATCGACTTCGCCATTCGCATCAACATCAAGAATGGATATATCGTCCGCCCTATCATCCTGAGCATGTGAAAGAGTGATGGTCAAAAAGCCTAAGATAACAATGGAGTACTTGGAGAAGCGATTCAATATGGTGGTCATGTCCTTAACCCTTAGCTGTTTTTAGTACAATTGGTATGTATTATCGAATAACTATATAACAATCTCCATAAGTTTGGATAGACTTTAGCTCTTTAATTATGAACTTACAGTCCCCCAACATATCTTTTTAGTTGAGAACGGCTACCTAGCTTTTGTCGCAGGGATGGTAATTGAACTGGCTGTGTGTTGGAAAGTGTTTAAAAGTAGAGAATAACGGCGATCTAAAATATTTACTCATTTACCTACTGCTCCCCATCAGTCTCGTAAGAAACGAGAGCTAACAAGGGCTGTAGAGCTTTTAAAGATAAAATATGGCGGAGAAAGAGTCCGCCATACCTATGCCGGATTACCCACTATTAAAGCTGTATATACTGTATAACACGTTATCATAAGCTTATATGCCACAAATGCGCCCATTGATTCCCACATTAACCCATATAATGCTAAACTTATTAATGGGTAGGTTAATGGGTAGATGAGTTATGCCAAAGAAAATAATAGAGTTAAGCGCAATAGCGGTGAGCCATATCAAGGCGCCCGGCCTACATTCGGTTGGAGGGGTTTCCGGTCTCAAGCTCCAAGTTACAAAAGCCGGTAGCAGAAGCTGGATACTTAGAGTAACCGTGGTAAAAAAGGTTCGAGATATCGGCTTAGGTAGTTACCCAGCAATTAGCTTAAAGAATGCACGAGATGCAGCTAAAGCGATGGTGGTCCAGATTGCTTCGGGGCATGATCCTGTAGATGTGCGCAAGAAGGTAAGCGCTAGTAAAGCAGCAGCTCGAGCTAATCTCCGAACGTTTGATGAATGTGCTGCCGAATATATCCTGCGTATTGAACAGCAGTGGAGTAATGCTAAATCTCGCGCTCAGTGGGAGAGCTCACTGAAACAATACGCGTCTCCTGTAATAGGGAAAATGCCTGTATCCAATGTAACAACTCAAGACATATTGCAGATCCTAACACCTATATGGACCACTAAAACTGAAACTGCTAGCAGAGTGAGGGCTCGTATCGAAAGGGTTCTAGCTTACGCAACTACCCATGGATTTAGAACAGGTGACAATCCAGCACGACTTAACGGCCATCTAGATACTATTCTGCCTCCTGCACAAAAACTTAAGAGGCCAGAGCACCACCCTGCATTACCTCATGCATATGCTAGTAGATTCTTAACCAAGTTAAGACTAGTGCCAACGACAGGGGCAAAAGCTCTTGAGTTCACCATACTCACTGCAGCTAGGTCGGGTGATACCAGAGGCGCCACATGGAGCGAAATCAATCTTAAGAATAGGACTTGGACAATACCTGCATCGCGGATAAAGGCTGGCAAGGAGCATATAGTGCCACTCTCGTCAGGTTGTATGATTATTCTAAGAGCACTTAAGGTGGGCAATGGCTCAGACCTAGTATTTAAAGGAACCTCTGGAATTCTCTCTGATATGACGTTAGGCAAGGTAGTCAAAAGTCTGCATGCGAAGGACCTACCAGCCGGGGACGGGTTTTTAGACCCGGTAAGCAGCCGCATTGCAACTGTGCATGGATTTCGCTCAACATTCAGAGACTGGGCTGCAGAAGAGACAACCTTCCCTCGAGAAGTTATTGAACACTGTCTTGCCCATCAGCTAAAGGATAAGGCAGAGGCGGCATATCAAAGGTCTACCACGCTTAATAAAAGAACTACGCTGATGCAGGAGTGGTGTGATTACCTAGAGTAACGTGGAGCTGAGCAATATCAGTCTTGCACCTACACATGATAAGCTAAGTTCTTTAGATTAGAAGAAGGCTAGAGGCTAACTATGATGAAAAATACTATAGGAATTAAAGCGATATTAGGTCTTATCGCGGCGTGTTTGGTATTAATAACTTTGAAGCTCTATATTCCACATTCGTATGCAGTAGAGGAACATTGGCACTACAAAAATTACGATATATACCGCATGATAGAAAAATGTCATGTAGTAGAAGGCCGCCCCTTTACTAATGAGGAGGACATTGAGTGTCCACGGGGTATGAGATGAAAAAGGAATGGATGTATTTTATCGCCGGTGCGGGGTTAATGGCCGTGATACTCGTTGCGCTTGATGCAAAAAAGGAAGGCTACTCAAGTGCTGATGAATGCATTTTAAGGGAAATGCCAAAGCCTTTCAGCTTTGCCCGCTTGTCTGTACCACTTAGAGCCAAGGAGATCGCGATTTATGACTACTGCTTCAGAAAGTATCCGGGAGAGCCGTCGCCACAGCATCTGCCGCAGTGGTAGGAAAATGCTCTATGATTTAAAGAAGATCATACTGGGAGGTTTGCTTATGAAATTGTTAAGTGGGTGCTTTGTTGTATTATTGATTACTGGTTGTGGTGAAGAAGAAAAAACAGTTAATGAAGAGATATGTGACGACATGGTTGGAGAGTATATAACGTTGTGTGTATCAAGGCATGTGGAGGCCCATGGCATGACTCACGACCATAACTGCCTCAATGAGTCGTTCCAAGTCAGAATGGCCTGTGAGGAAGACTATCCCCCATCATGGATGCAAGGATATGAATAAAAGTTAATAAGAGAGGAAGCCAAAGAAAACGCACCGAAGTCGGCCAGAGTTGTAAAAAGGTTAGTAACGGAACTGATATCACTCGATAATGGAAAATAATTCAAACTATTTTATTAGCAAAACATGCTGTTTCGTGCCTAGGGATATCTAAACGTAACCATTCATAATTTATCTAAAAAAGTACCGCTTGCATGGGCTTAAATGACACGGTAAGGTCAGTGATGACTGCCAAAGACCTCTGATTTTTCAGGTAATGGGAAAGGTAACCCAAGGTCGATAAAGATACCTATTGAGCATGCTCAACCACTGAATTCGTCCTTTAGTGAGGTTAATTCTCCACTCCTTGTTAGGTGTGGCTATTTAATCTTATGTAAGGATAATATTATGTTTTTAAAGCTCCCAGAAACGCTATCTCAGCGGGCACGCTCCAGCAGCTCGCACTACCGTGATATTCAAAATGGTTTATTCACAAAGCCCGTCAACTTAGGTAAAAAAGCTGTTGGCTGGCCTCTTAACGAAATCAATATACTCAATGCTGCACAAATAGCCGGATTATCAGAAGGCGCAATACAGATGCTTGTGGCAGAACTCCACGCTAAGCGTAAATCAGTCTTTTTAACGCTGATGGAGGTTTGAGATGTCAACTTCATATAAATACCCCTGTCACGAAGCCTATAAGAAAGGCCTAACAGATCGAAAAAAGTATCCGTTTGCATCGAGTTCTCTGTACAAGATTAGAGAATTTCACGGACGGTTAGAGCCTCTTCCAGATAACCTTATTAATATTGGTAAATGCTCTGTCGGAAACAAAAACGCCTGCAATAGTCTAAGAGGCTGCGTTTCGTATGATAAGGCTTTTTATGCCAAAAGAATGCCACGTATCATTGCCTATAATGTGGGATTTAAGGTCGTTTCGGCATTGCCTGCATTAAAGTATGAGGATTTAACGCAACAAGATATTGATGGAATAACTGAGAATGTAAATGCCCGAGTTGTAGAGCTGTTAGATATAGCAGAGCAGGCTTCGCAAGCGCTTAAAAGTAACTGGAAGCAGACTGCTAGACATCTTGCTTCTGGCGAAGGAGCTATCTATGACCTTTCATTGGAAGCTTTAGCGCTAGGACGTTGGATTATGGCTGAGGTGGAACTATGCAAACAGCTATCTTAAATATTGCCACTAGTAGCTCTCATAGCCATCCCATCCAAGCTCGACCTATAAGCTGGCCTTCTCTCTGCGAAAGACTTAAGCGTGTCATAGGAGGAGCTAAAGAAGGTCGCGGCTGGGTGGCAGCAAATATCCCCGATGGTCCTAGGGCTAATGATCGGGTAATTTCAACCTCATTATTAGTCTTCGATATCGACAATAAAAGTAGCATTGTTACTCAGGCCGAGTTGGAAAAGGCGATTAGGGATAGTGGTTATAAGGCGATTCTACACTCGACTTATAATCACACAGCAGATAATCCGCGATTCAGATTGGTACTGGATATATCAGAACCGATTAAGCCAGCCGACCATAAATCGTTGTTACTCCACGTTGCCCAGAATTTAGGTATAACGGACTTTATCGATACAGCATGCACTGACCTCTCTCGATACTTCTATTTGCCTAGATGCCCTATAGAGCGTATCGAGGACTACGTATTTTTGTCGGTTGATGGAGACGCAGTAAATATTGAGGTATGCCTCGATAGGATCAAGTTTGATCAAAAATCATTAGTGCCAGAACCATCGGTGGCATTGGACTCTAGCGTCAATACTCGTGACGAGACTGAATTCAATATAGCAGAGATCAAAGAGTTCCTAGGATACTGCTCAGCCGATTGTGAATATGGTAAGTGGAGAAACATTATATGGTCGGTCAGTTCTCTTGGCTGGGATATAGCGCCCTCTCTTCTTTTGGACTGGAGTAAGACATCTCTTAGGCACTGGGCTAAAGAGACAGCGCAACAGGCAGAGACAGCTTTAACAAATCTTATGGACGAGTTTGATCCTAAGAGGGGTATTACTATTGGGACTCTGATCGCTGAAGCAAAAAGTAATGGTTGGGCTTCAGCATCACCTTTTGATGTTTTAAGTGACATTGAGGATATTGAACTCGCACAACCAGTAACGACACAAAAATATAAGTTGCTAAATAGAGACGAAATACTAGCATTACCTCCGCTTGAATGGCGAGTCAAGGATGTGCTGCCTACCCGGGGGGTTGCTGCCATTTATGGTCCAAGCGGAAGTGGTAAAAGTTTTCTGGCGATAGATATTGCGACAGCCATTTGCTCAGGTACTCATTGGTTCGGTAACAAATGTAAGCCGACTTCAGTTATCTACATCGGACTCGAAGGATCGGCTGGCATACAGAATAGAGTTAAAGCGTGGGAGGTTGGTAGGAGCCAGAGACTGCCGACGAATTTTAGTGCCGTGCTTGCTGACTTTGACATCACAAATCCTACCGACATCCAAGCAATTATCGACCAGACGCCTAAGGCATCGGTACTTATTATTGATACGCTTAACCGTGCTACACCTGGGCGGGACGAGAATTCAAGTAGTGACATGGGGCTTACATTAGCTGGTGCAAAGTTTTTAGAGCAAGCTATAGAGGGGCTCGTGGTACTGATACATCACACTGGAAAAGATCAAAGCAAAGGTCCGAGAGGTCATAGTTCTCTCTATGGTGCCCTAGATGCAGCTTTAGTGGTTACAAAGGACGATAAAAAAAAGACTAAAGCTTGGAGGCAGGAAAAAGCAAAGGATGGTCCTGATGAGGAGAAGTTTGGTTTTAGGCTTCAGTCACATGTTGTAGGTAAAGATGAGGATGGTGATGACGAAACGTCTTGCACCATCGAACCTGAAAGCGCTTTCGTACCACAAATGTCAGAGCCAACTAGCAGTAGGCAAAAACCTGCATTCAAGGCAATAAAGAGCATAGTCAGTGATAGTTCGTTTACGGGTATGGCCGGAGCGCCTTTTTATACCAACTGTACTTCATTAGATTCAACTGTGATTGCGGTCGTCGGAACACTTGGCACTGTCGCCCAGAGTAAACGGAAAAATACCGCCAAGAGACTAATCGAACAACTCTGCAGTAATGGTTATCTGACATCGGGTTTAGATGATGAAGGGGATGCTTGGTACTGGCTACCTGAGAGATGATTAATCAATTATTTTACTGTCCATACACCCCCCCTATAGGGGGGGTTGAGTATTGTGACTTTTGGACCGGAAACTCAAAACTCAATAAAAGCGTAGTTTTGACTATTGTGACTCTTATATTGATACCAGTTACCACTGGAGTAGTTGCTCTTCCATGGGTGAGCGATTAATTAAGAGGGGGATACAAGTCTTGCCACTACCTAACCTAAAAGCACAGTGCACAGCAAAGAATCGCCGGACAGGGCAGCGTTGCAAAAACCCTGCTGCGTTTGGCTGTAAAGCATGTCGATACCACGGAGCAAGGCCTCAAATACTAAAAGGCGAAGATCATCCTAACTACAAGCATGGCAGACGCACACTAGAGGCACTTAGTAAGTACAGCCAGAAGGTCGCAGAACTAGATCAGTTAGAAAACATTGCCCATCGTGCTGGTGTAATGGCAGGCCCTAAAAGAAGAGGTAGAAAGCCAGCAGAGGATCAATCATCTTAAAAGTACGTAAAGGCCGCATACAGCTACATGAAGACCTCCACGTTGCCTTTCCGGGTGGTCAAGGCTTCGCGGCCTTTAAGCACCTCAGAGATACGCCCTGTTTAGTTAGGTGTGTCGCATACTTGATAATATAAATAGCATAATCTAGGATATGATTTCAGAAGGAGATAACGATGTTAGAGCGGTTTAGCAACATATTGTCTTGGTGTAGTTTTATTGGTTTGGTCTGCCTCCCACCCTTAATTTTTTTCAACTTTATTTATCTCTACGAACAACTTTTAATATTCTTAAGCTGTTGCGGAGTCCTAACCACCATTAACTATTTACTTGTCGGTAGATTTAGATTCATTCCTTGGCGGTAATGTGATGAGGCTTACCCTGCTAGACTCTCAGTTCAGAGGGAGTCTTCTTGGGTGGTAACAGGCAAAAAATGGGCAAAAACCCTATTTTTCGGGCCATTATCAATGGGCCATTTATCCGCGCGCCTTAATAAACACTCGATAGCCAGTAACATTATGGGCTTCGCTTCACGTTTTCCAGTTTCTGCGAAATGTAGTGTCTGAGTGGTGCAGCCTAAAAGCTCTGCTAATTCTTTTTGAGATATATCGCCTAAGTGAAACCGTGCAAGCCTGATAAATAAGTTCTTCATTCGTTCGCGCTCTAAGAGTTAAGATATCCATTTAGCATGCCAATCACTCTTTTAACTTCACCATCACCTCTCAGCGAGACTTTCTGAAGAAGTCTTACTAATTCTTCCTGATGTTCACCTAATTTGACATCAGTGAAGAAAGTATCGGCAAGATTCAATAGCTGTGCAGGGCTTGCGCCCAAGTGCGGTGAAAGCTTTTTCGATGCGTCTATTGTTAGCGCTCGCACTCCAGTTTCATAGTTAGAAATTCTGCTAGTAGAGAACTCACCGTTAGTTAGGCGCGAAAGCGCAGATGTGGTGAGTCCTCGCTTAACGCGAAAAACTTTTACACTGTTCTGATTATTTACTTCGTCCATTATGTAACCCAATTTATTATTGTTGATGCGCTAAAAGTTCACCGTATGTACGTTACCGTAGTTTAAGTAACAATTCAAAGACGAGCTAATAGTGGCCCCACGACCCTCAACGACCCTCAACGACCCTCTTTAGGCCTAGCAGCCTAGTATCACTTACTAGTATCACTTATAAGGTTAAAAAGGCCTCCTATTACTATTGGGCTTATAAGGGTTATGAAGATTCGAGAATAGTTTGGGCTGGAGTCTGAAGAGGTTGTGTTGCATCCGTGAGCGCTCGTGATCCTATTCGCCGTCTCGGCGCACTTTTAACCATTCTTCTAACCGCCGCGTAGCAATAACATCATCGCGATTGTAGCCAAGAATCGCTTCTTTTAATTGCTGCTTGGATGATTTATCAGTCTCTTGTAAGAATTGGTTGAATTGCACGACTGACCATTGGGAGCCTGAGCTGTCATCTTCCCATTGGAAATTGACCAACTTTGGATGCTTGCAGATATCTTTAAGCCCGTAGCCCTGCAGCGGCAGTACAAGGCTTGCAAGGACCGGTTTTTGCATATCGAAAAGAGGCCCTTCATCTCCCAAAAGGTAAAGCACCGTATCGTTATCTTCCATACTATATCGTTTAGCATATGCCCGAATGGTCGAACGCTCATGAGGTGAGAAATGCGCTAAGACTAAATCCCTATAACGAGAACGATATTGCTCGACTTGATCGAGAAAAGCTATCCAGCCTTTTTTATCGTCTTCTTCTTTGTCTGTCCAGCTGTACTCAAAATTATTCTTCCCAAAGGGAGGCGTTAGGAACCCCCACAGGTAGACGTGTTTATCTCCACTGACCGTTAGTGGATTATCCTCTATATCGAAATGTACCCAAGTGCCTTGAGGAAGACTGATGGGAGCAAGTTGATAAATGCGGCCATCCAAATACGATTGCGCCTGCAATACAGCACGCTGTCTCGCCGAAAAACCCTTTTTTTGGTAAGGCACGTCAGGTAGGGTCTCAGCGTCGCTGTTGGCTAACGCAGTAATAGATGCAATTCCAGCCTTTTCTAGTCCGTCAGCAACGCGGCCTTGAATACCATATAGCAATGAAAGGTCTTCTTTAGCTTCGAATTGCGGCTTGCAGTGTCCATAGTAAAAGCACTCACGGCATTTACTATGACTATAACGAACGGCTGGCTCTGTATCATCCAACAGTAGCACGCGCATTTCATCAATAAATTTGCTGGTAATCGAGTTAGCTTTATCACCTACTTCAGTGGTTGAACCATCGCCAAGAAATACAATCGCAGGCAGTTCTCCGCCTAGCTGCCGTCGATAGAATCCAAGTTGGACTTGAGTGGACTTCTTTTCCTCGCTAAGTGAGAGTTTGGCATCGGCAGCTTGGTATTCACCACTTTCACTTCGAATTAAAAAGTCAGGAGAGCCTGTAAAGCCCTCGGCTTCGTTTCTAAGTTGGGCTTGGTAAATAACCTCAACACCCAAAGCCATAAGTTCCCGCGTGTGTTCGACGGACATAGCTTCATGAACATCATATTTTTCACGTAGCGACTTCAGAACTTTCTGTTCGTGCTTCAGCCCCCGCTCAATGAGCAACTGAACAAAAGCGTCTTCGGTTTTCGCTTGAGCGAATTGACCTTTGTTGTCGAGCCAAACCCTTCGAGTGCATTCTGACCACGCGACAGCATCGGACGGCTTGATGATTGGATAATTACTGGTGATCGCCATTTATTAATCATAGCCGAATAGCCCATCCAGTCAAATCAGGGCTAACCCATAACCATCAGGGGTAATTAGCAACACGGACATCCTAGCCCATCTACTCTAGATTTGACTTTCATTTCCCAGCTATTACCACATTTACCGCATAACCAGCTTGCCAATCGTCCAGACGAAATATGTAAGTTTTCAATTTTTAAATGAGATTCATGTTTTTTATTAAAGCTTTGAAACTCCTTGAGCCAAGTTGGACTGAGCCAATCTAGTGTTTTATGTGGATCACGCCTTCTTTTTGAACAGAACGGACATCCTTGACTCCGTTTTCCTGTTCTTGACTGAATTGCCATGTCATACATGTGAGAAGTATCTTTAGTGCAAGTCCACCA
>Ga0307997_10000857_pt1 | contig 14006 bp, 2 predicted proteins | sample Davwhametageno36_FD_203165 | JGI IMG/M metagenome (GOLD analysis project Ga0307997, IMG submission 203165) | Marine microbial communities from Davis Island wharf, Antarctic Ocean - #36 | ecosystem: Environmental > Aquatic > Marine > Unclassified | place: Antarctic Ocean: Davis Island wharf... | reverse complement strand
CACATCATTAACATTTTTAATTCTCTCTTTCTTTCTCTCTTTGTCTTTCTCTCTTTCTCTCTTTCTCTCTTTCTCTCTCTCTCTCTTTCTCTCTCTCTCTCTCTCTCTTTCTTTCTCTCTCTTTGTCTTTCTCTATCTTTCCTTTCTTCTTTATAGGGATACGAGCGCCTATCGAGTTGCGTACGCTATAACTCGGTGGCCTGGCCAAGCACCGGCAGATTGTAACGAAGGACGTTCAAAATTAGGACTGCCGACAAAACCATCAAACAACTGGTTGATAGTCTCCACGACACAAGGTGCAAAACCAAGTTTGTCATCAGGTGTGATGGGTACAAACAGAGCTTTGGATGCAGAAGCTTGTACCCGTGACTATGCTGCTCAAGTGTCAGTGAAACTCATTCGAAAATCTGACAATGCCGAATTAGGAGAAATTAATTGCTACACTAATATTGTGATTGGTAATGTCAATGAACGACCAACAATTCTGACGAGTTCGCTTGTCACCAAGTCTGTCACAGAAGACAAACTGCCAGGCTTTGCCATTGGATCAAAACTCCAAGCATCCGATTCTGAAGTTGCAGTTGGCCTTCAACAACTTACGTGGTCCATCGTTTCTTGCGAGCCATTTTCATTTGATCGTTCTGGTGGTGGTAGTTATCAATCTGATATGGCAAGCTGCGACATCAAAGTCTCAAGCTGCGATGGGCAACTTAGCGTTGCTAAGATTCTGAATTACGAAACATACACCAAGTACAGATTAGTGATTCAAGTGACTGATGATGGCAGTCCATCATACAATTCCGCACAGTCTGCAAGTATTCGCACAATTATCATTAATATCCTACCGAAAAATGATATTCCGACCATCAGTACTCGCCAAACATTCTATATTAAAGAAAATGTTGCTTCCGGCACGTTTGTTAATTTAAAGAATAGTGCCGGAAGCAACTGTGACAGCAATTCGGGATCTTCATCCTGTGAAATCATGGCTAGCGATGTTGATTCCGACAACACTGGATTTCAGTTTGTTCAGATTCCATCAAACTTGCCTTTCAAAATTACAAAAGATGCAACGCGTGCCAGCGTTGGCACAAATGGTCTTGGTGAAAATGCCTACAATATTTTTACAACTCTAAAGTTCCTTTCTTTTTCCGGCGTCGTGTTGAATTACGAGTCCGAAAATTCAGTTTTCGATTTGAGTGTGTATGTCAAAGATTCTGCGAATGCAATATCTCTTAATCAGTGCATGGTCACAATTGTGTTGGTAGATGATAATGACAAACCATACTTGAATCTCCCTGAACAATGCAGTGGTAAATTATGTGTTCACATTGAGGAAGTGAGTAGTATCGATATAGGAGTAGTTTGTTTGTTTTTGTTCGGTTTTTTTTTGGAGGAAAAATTTGAAATTTTATTTTTTCTGACTCTTTTTTTTTACATATAAATTTTTTTTTTTCGAAATTTTTTCTCTTCCACCACTACACCAGAATAATAACGAAGGAGTCGGATCAGATCGTCAGGTCGATCTATTGACTTTTACTCAGGATGAGGATAGACAGAGCAAATGGAAGTGCTGTGCATCCAGCAATCCGTTTGCTCTTGTTTCCGCGGCATCCGTATCTAGTAAGCCATGCGTCTTGTCGAAGTTTGCAAGCACCGCGAACGGTTTCAAAGGACTGGCTGGGCAGTTGGATTTTGAAGCAAGTGAAGGATGTGATTTGATTGTTCGAATCACTGACAAAGGTGCGGAAGTTTCTGCAGATCAGCTCGTGCATGTTAAAATTATTGATGTGAATGATCCACCACAGAATGTTGCTCTGACTGGTAGTAATTGTGAAGTTGAAGAAAACACTCCAGTCAACCAGCAATTGACTGTCGATGGATCTAATTTTTGCCAATTAACAGCGACAGATCAAGACGATACAATTCTTAGCTTTTTACAAAGCTCACCACCCAGACTCACTGGTACTCCAGGAACATTTTTTTCTACGACTGCAGGCAGCACGGACTCGGAAAGATGGTCCAACTTAAATTATTTTCGTGTAGAAACGAACGGGAAGTTTGCAGTGAACATTGTTCCTGATCATGAAATCGCAAAGGTATTGACATTTGATGTGTACTCTCGTGATGATCGTGGGCGCATGTCTTCAAAACAAACGATCAGCATTAAGGTCAAAGATGTCAACGAAGCTCCAATTATTGATGCGGCAACAATGCTTCCACAGAGTATGCCTCCAGCCCAGAGCTCTGGACGAGTCGGTGGTAACAACAAAGTTTGCACAGCAAGGTTTGCAGTCAGTGAATTTAAAAAGTATTCTAGCAATGGAATGTTGTTCAGCGGACAGTCTGTCTCTGCCCTCTTTGACAGCGCTGACAACGCGAATCCACCGTTAAATTTTTTAGCTGCCGATCCAGATCAAGATGCAATCGAGGCGTCGTGGAAGGCCGTCACATACTCACTGACCTCTGGGTATTATGACAGTGATGTATTTGACATTGATGCAGTGTCCGGCGCTATCACCCCAAAAAGTACAGCCATGGACTCTGTTGATTTTGAATTACTGTCGGACAGGGTGGGTGTTGGTGATGGTTTGATGCGAATCAACTTGGTCGCCAGCGATGGAGGTGGTCTTGCAGCAGACTGTGATGTTTATGTGAACGTGTTAGACGTGAACGAACCTCCTTCGATACAGCACATATATCTTGGCTCTAAAGGTGCTGAAGTTGGGGAAAGCACGACGTTTCCTTTTATCATAGATTCTCAGAACGTGATTGTTGGTGAATCTGTAGGTCAAAAGTTACCAGCATTAGATCCCGACGTAGCTAGACAAGATTTCGCGAATTGTCGCGTCGCTACCCTTGAATCTGCAGGATTAAACTCAGCGGATGATCGCGTGTTGTTTGGCATCACGAAGGACTGTCAAATATATGTCAAGCAAATCACCACGAGCACCAAGAATTTACAGTCTGGCACTGATACTGAGTACTACACACTGTATGTCGTGGCCTATGATCAAGGAGACTCAGTATGTACCGTGACAAACGACTGTACACTTGGTGTGGTGTTGAACAGTGACAAACGAATGTATCACATTCACGGCAAAACTGGTTTGAGCGCACCAGTGTTTGATGTCGATGGCCTTGTATTCCAGCAGAATGAAAATGTTGCTGGCATTGTTGCAGGGCAAGCATCAGCCTCTACAAAGGACTACTCGTACTGGGATATCAGCACCTCACAAAAGTTGTTTGTCTCATGTACGTGAAAATTTTTGTTGTGTTCTTGTTATTATTTACTCTCTCGTTCAATTCTTGTTTTTTTTTGACACTTTTTTTTTTTCTCTCTTTTTTTTCTTTTTTCTCTTTCTTTTCAAGGTACCGACGACAATGTTTATCAACGTGGTACCTCCATTACACCGGCGCTTGCTGGTGAAAGAACACCTGTCTGCAACACGTACAATGGTCGCAAAGACGCGTGTATTGGTTACATTGGAAATGAAACGGACCCAATCACTGGCTGTGACTATGATGACACCTTGAGCAAGTGTACTACTCGGCAACAAAGTTTGAAATTCCAGGTGATTCCCGCCAGCACCTTTCCTCAGATTCCATCGGCGAGGGTATTGAACATCAACCCTACGACAGCAGAGTTGTCGTTTCAAAGTGCTTCAACGCCAGACTACGAGTCACTGCTCATTCCTGACGATGACATCCATTGCGACCTTGGTCCACCTGTTCGTTCGGGTGATGGAAGTGCGAGCAATTTGTATCATTGGGTGGGACGATTTCCAAATGGCGTCAAAGGCATCTGTCGAATGTTTGACAACAAAAATAAACAAAAAATTGGAAAGAAACAAAACTTAGGATATTTGGATGCTGCTGCGTTGTGTGCGAAAGGTGCCGCGAGGCTTCCAACCTTGGCTGAACTTCAAACTGCTGCGGCTGCTACATCAGCAGTCACCAGTGCTGGAGGTACGCAAGTGCCTGTGAGTGGTGAGCCCTCAAGCTCAGTGGCTGGAGGTACGCAAGGAACAGGAACGTACCCTTTGCGCCCCATGAATATCTTGGATCTTTGGAACTGGGAGATTAACATCGAACCAGCGGGAACTTTGTCCGGCGGTTATTCAACGTGCAGGCGAACGATTCCGGCAAAAAGAACGGCAACTAATTTGTGTGCAGATGGATCTGCATCTGATCCTTGCCCGTGCCCGACCACCGCAGGTATTGACGCAAGCATGAAGGTTTGGACCTACAACGGTCGTCAAGCCCAATTCACTAGTGGTGGGACAACCACTAGTGACGATATCTGGGGAAATCCAGGTAAGCATTTGATTTAATAAAAATTTTATATTTGGGAGTTTTTCTTTTCTTTTTTCTCGTCTCTGACTTTTCGGTTCTGAACTTTTCGTTGTTGTTCTTCTTGTTCTAATCCAGCCGCCAAATCCACTGTCTCCGAGATCAATTCTGGTTTCAGTAGTCAAGAGAATCTACCGGTGCTCTGTTACGTTGGAGAAGGTTACGTGAATCATAAGTGGTTTGGGAATGCCAACACACCAGACTCTTATTCACAGAAAGTTCGAGAGCCTGTTCGTGGGTATTCCACACTTGTGCGGTGCATGGATACGGCGGATTTTACTGTAGCCGATGACCGCTTTGAGTATTGGCCTCAGTCACAGAAGGCAGACAAGTACGTATTTGTAGAGGTAAAAAATGAAGCCGAGGATCCAACTTTTGAAAAGCCAACATTAGATGTGTATATTAACGAGAACAACAATGTCGCTACGTTGGCAATCGAGTTGAGAGGAGATGATCAAGACCCAGGAGACGCCATGGGATTAACATTTGAACTTACTGCAGGCAATCCATCGACGTTGGCGTTTGAACTAGGCACACCAGAAATTGTGCCTCCTTACCAAAACTCACGTGCAATCCCGTTAAACTTGAAAGTTCTACTTGATTTTGAATCGCAGCCAGTACATACCATGACTGTCATGGTCAAAGATTCGACGCTGCGTTTTGCATCTCAATCCATTACAATCCATTTGAATGACGAGAATGAGGCTCCAGTGCTACGAAGTCTCAACGATCCATCGCAAGATTCTGCAGCATATCCAGCAGTGTACAAACGTTTTCAAATGAACGAGGACTCTCCTGCCAACTTTGAAATTGGCGAACTGAAAGCTTGGGATCCAGACGCCAACAATGTCTTGGTGTTCACGGTGGGCGGGGCTGACAATCAACAAGCAGGCGTCACAGGTGATATTTTTAGTGTGCTGCGAACAGAACGTAGTTCCGCGGGTGCAGGTACGACTGGACAAATGACAGTTTCTGTGTTAGAGTTACGCAACGCCGGTGCGATTGACTACGAAACGAAGCAAATCTACACGGTGGATGTAACTGTGAGCGATGGTTCTCTTCAAGATACAGCAAAGATCGAGATTGAAATTCTTAACGTCAATGACGTGACAGTGGAGGACGTCACAGTGTTTGCTACTGGTGAGAAAGTATTGCAAACTATTGGTAACGAAGTCGTACACATATCAGGTACAAATTTTGGAATCAAGTGGGCTGCTGATACTACGTTGCGACCGGAGATCAAAGTCAAGTACGGAAGACTTGATAAAGACAAAGGTACGCAGTGGTTTGAAGCGACAGGATGCGTGGTTGACAATCCAGGAGTAGCCAACGTTTTAATTGTTTGCAAATCGCATGCTGGTTTTGGTGCCGGTCATGTGTGGGAGGTTAGAATCGTACGACAGTCGACTGGCAAGCAAGAGGGTGTGGCGGAGTCCACTGTAACTACATCTTACGCGGCACCATTCATCACCAGCATCATACTGGCAGACTCGGGTCTTGCTGCGAACTCTCTCGATACGCGAGGAGGAACTCCGCTGCGACTCACGGGCACAAATTTTGGAGTACTGAACCTTCAGTTAGAAGGTTACTACAGTGCGGACACTTTGAAAGGATGGTACACTGCTGTAGGGTGTGTGGTGACAGTTGCCAATACAGAAGCAACATGCAGTACTCGTGCCGGTATTGGCAGCAACATGGTGTGGAAGCTAGAAAATGTCAACAATAAATGGCTCGGCAAAGAATCTTTAACAGCGGTATCAACAAGTTATGCCTTGCCTACCATCACGAAAGTGTTGAACTGCGAGCCAGCCGCTTGCAGCAGCAGCACACCGTCGAACCACAAAGAATTTTCGACTCACGGAGAACAATGGGCTTGGATTGAAGGAGATAACTTCGGGCCACTGGATGATCCCACGAATACAGGCCAACCTGCTGATCCCGGTTCGATATTAAGCAGCTACGCGAATAAGGCTGGTTACAGTTACGAACAGTCTCTCAGATGTGAAGTTGCCGTAGCGCACACGCTGGTTCGTTGCCGCACGGTCCCTGGGGTGTCGAAGAATTTTGCATGGACCGTGAAAGTTGCAGGGCAACAATCCCTTCCTTCGTCGACTGCATCTAGTGACACGACATTCTACACACTCCCAGTCATCAGTTCTATTCGAGGCCCAGGTGCGTACAAGGCCAGCACCAAAGGTGGGCAAAAAATGTACATTGAAGGTGATTTTTTTGGTCCAGTTTTAAATTGTCGGGGTAGCAACGTTCAAACTTTGAACAGCTGCATCGACGATGTCATTTTTGCAACAACTGACACCGATGATCCACTGTTGAGACACGAGTTCAAAGGCATCGAGTGCTACGTTCAAAATTCTCAGACAATGATTGTGTGCACTTCTCCAGAAGGTGTTGGCAAAAATTTTGCCTACAAGGTGGTTGTGGGTGGTCAAAGCTCTCTGGTGAATCCAGATTTAACAGAACCTGGTACAGGTGATCGGCCATCGTACCAACGTCCAGTGCTGAGTGTACTGGGTCGTTCTAATGGTGCGCTATTGACCAGCACGCAAGACATGATTGATGCTGACACTCGTGGCTACCTCTACGATGGAGAAAAGACTGACCTCTACGAAGGTGGTAAGATTCCAGAGACAATTTTGATCACAGGCTCGAACTTTGGACCTGTCAATTCTGGTCGGTGCAAGCAGAACGGACGACCATGCATGGTGGATTTGGACTGTTTCAACGCAGTTGCCGCAAGCAACACGTGCGTTGGTGCAAGTAGCGCTGTCTCGTGGAATAGCATCGCTGCCGTGTTTAAAGCAAAAAGTCTTGAAGTTGGGAAGACTGCTATTGACACCTACAATGCGACCAATTGCATTGTAGTCGAAGATCATGTAAAAATAAAGTGTGACTTTGCTGCGGGAGCAGGTAAAACACACGAATGGATCGTGACGGTAGGACAACAAGGTTCGTTGACACCTAGTTCATCATATCATTCTCCTGTGATTACATCTATCACAGGTGCAGGTGCAACGAACGGGAAGACAAATGGAATGGAAGAAATAATTTTGAACGGACTGAACTTTGGCCCCTATGCAGATGGAGCTAACGTTACGTATGGTGTGACTGGCGAAGAGTACACTCCGACGAATTGTGTGGTTGTGAGTCATGAAAAAATTACTTGCCTAACAGTTCCAGGTATCGGAATCAATCTACTTTGGAGAGTCACAGTGCGACAGCAGGCCAACGAATTGATCAAGACTTCGTCCTATGCTGCGCCAACGATTCATTCGATCACACCAGCAACCGCATCGGCGGACGGATCGAACATCCGTGATTTTTTAATCTTTTTGAATACATCGGACTCTGGCTTGGCGGATCCACTGTCTACCATAGTTGTTCAATTTGAAAAGGATTGTGCAACTACAGTGAATACGTGTGGACCATACGAAATTCCGATTGAACCAGAAAGTGAGTCTGGAACTCGGAGAGAAGGACCATACGACATCCTTGCGTTTCGTGTGCCAATGTTAATGAATCAAAGGAATGCAAAGGACATTCCAGTGTCGATAGTCGTGTTCCCGAAAGACAGAGAGACTGGCAACATGATTCGTAGTGCTGCTGTCCAATCACAAAACAGTGTGCTGTTTTCGTACGATCCTCCGTTCATTGAGCAGGTGATTGTCACCGAACATCCATGGATTAACGGCATGCGAAAATTAACTGTCATCGGCAGAAATTTTGGGTCTATATCCATGGGTGCTCATCCCCGCCTTGAATACGCCATGCGTGTCAACAATATTCCTTTGGACGGACGGGTGTCAGAATCGATTACAATGCAGCTCGGAGTTGACATTCGAAATGAAAATCGAACAGGGACATATGTTCAGTCTTGGGTGCGTGGTGCTCAGAAGGAACGTCATGATGAAATTAATATTATTTGGGCTGCAAACAAAACTAAATCTTTTAATTATACAGTCAAAGGAAAAATTTCTATCTCCAGAGGTAGTGTGACGTCCAATGAAAAAGAATTTGAAGATCTTACACCTTCCATTGTTGGTGCTAAATATGAACAAATCATACCGAACGCCAACGCATTGAAGCTGGATGCTGTCCCAACGGAGGGTTCTAAAATAGTCAACCCAGAAGCTACACATGAAATTATTTTAGAAATTCAATGCAGAAATTGTGGGACAGATCTTCAAATGTGTTGTACTGGGCAGAACCGTGACGTGTGCGAAGTTGAATGTTTAAGCTCAACTACTGGGATACCGAAACTAGCTCAAATATTTATAGGATCATCTCAATTACGCGATGCAAGTCTTCAAGAATGTCCCATTATTGATGGTTCTAGCAAATACAACGCTGCACTCAAACAATGGACATACCGCTGCCAAGTTCCACCCTACCAAGGTTCAGGTGTCGACACAAGAATTCGATACGATGGTCGCTGGAGCAACTCAACACTCACAAGATATCGGGCACCAACAATAGTTTCTTTGGGGTCCAGCGTAGGTGGTACCAAAGGAAGCTCCCGAGGCGGTTTCGTAGGTGAAATGACTGCTGCTGCTATCACAGACAGTAATCGCTTGCTGCTTATACGAACCAACGGCGAAAAAATTAAAATCACTGGCAAGAATTTTGGCAAACCATTCGCTGGCGACGTCACTCAATTCAATCAGAATTACGTGGTATATGGCGCCAGCGAATTAGGTGGAAAGTCGATCGAACACTACTGTTCAAAGATGCCATTGACTTGCCAAAGATGGCGTCCTACGATTGAAGCGACTCCACATCACGGTGGGTTGTCTGTCATGATACCCAAGGGAACATCTGCAACAAGGGTGAGTATCAACGTTGTTGTCGGCCAATATAATTTTGACGTACAATCTACGGAGGGCAATAGTGATGAGGTACCTGACTTCTCAAATATATTGGAGAGAAAAATAGTGGGTCAAATTCCACCAGATACGACTACAATGTACATCGCATATCGAAAGCCAACTTTAGTGGCGGAACTAGTACCTTTGTGGCGGTACAACCAAGAAAATCAAGCCGGTGGGTTTGAAGTCACTATATACGGCTATGATTTTATGACTGCAAGCCAAGCTTCCAATGAAGGGACACTCAAGAACACGCAAGTGTGGTTCCGAGCTGAGTTGAATGAAACGAGCGGCAACGTTGAAGGGACTCCGTGTGTAGTCCAGTCAACCTCGTACTCGAAAATCGTGTGCACTGTAGGGACGCTCATACCCACCCAAACTCGAAGTGCGAATGACGATGTTGCTATAGCCGTCACGGTTGATGGTCAAACCACAATGAACTACATGACACAAAGTGTGGTCACTGCAGCCAAAGACACTGCTTCTTCGAGTAGTTATACAGCTGACGAAATGTTGATTATGCAGTTGTCGGGAATGCGTAATCAGGCATTTACAACGCAGGTGGACGTGTGCATGTCACTTTCCAATGGATTGATGCCATCTATACATGCTTACTTTATCGATTCAACCTCATCGGTCCAGGAAGTAAATACAGAGCAGGACATTGCGTTCAGCACGGATGCCGATCTTCTCACACCACGACAAACGAAGATTCAAGAGTGTGTTTCCGTGGTAGTCACTGCGTTTAATAAAGCCTGCAGCAACACACAGACAATTGAAAGTGCTGCTGTCCTAGAAGCTGCATACTTGAAAGACGAAGCCGAAGGAAGAACAGCGACTCGCACTGAAAACAAATGTGCATTGACGCTTGCTCCTCCTGGGACATCAGTGGGTCCGACTGGTCCTGAAAATCCCAGCAGCAGCACTACCGGAAACGACAACAGTGTGTCAGCTCCAGGAGATGTGACTGCACCACCAACGCCAGCAGTGGTGAGCATACGTTGCGGAGCTGCCAGCAAGGCAAACATCCGACAACTACCTACGCGTGGTGGCGAGTATCTTTTTGTTAAGACTCAGGGATTGACTATTAATTACAACTATCGTGCTTGGCTCATTGACGAAACAGGCGAGTACCCACCTATATCAGTGAAGGGAGGAGTGTCAGGGAATGCTGTTATTCAACCTGTTGACTACAAATCTGCAAGAGTGTTTGGTAATTTAACTTTGCGTGTGCCGCCTGGTCAAGGTAAGCAACGACGCTTAATCCTTGAATCTGACGCCAAATTTGGTGGTTTTCCTTTGAAAAGTGATGGAGGCCAAACCATTGAAGACACGATTGGTTATGCTGTCCCGTGGGTCAACAAAACGACCACACCAATGCCCGTTCGAACATCGACAGACTCATGCTTGCCGAATCAATACGAGTCACAACTCAGTTGGGCGGCAAGAGTAGAAAATTTGAGATCAGGTGTTGTGGACGGAGTCAGAATAGACTCAAGCGAAGCATTGGACTTGGACGAAAGGATGTACGAAAGGCGATGTTTAAAATATGATACAATTGAGTTGTGGGGGACTAACTTTGGTGAATTGACATCACAATTGAAAGTATGGGTGGAGGCCCCCAAAATGTTGTCCAGCGGTGAACTCCAGTCCACTGGATCATTGAATACAGATATCATTCAATTTTGGGTCTACAACGGTAGTGCTTACAGTAAGCAGATGGAAGTTTACTCTGATATTTTGAATCGTGGATTTTCTGGAACAAGCTCGGCGTTTTCTTTGGTGCACACGCACAACCACTTGATCCTACGAGGTCCACGTGGGTTTGGTCCAAAGTGCACGTTGCATCTTCAAGTAGCAGATCAAATCACTACTGTACCTATTGATTTTTCGTTCAAGCCACCGACGGCAGATTACAGTGAGCCGAGAGCCTATGATCCTAGAGGAGAATCCATTGCTATTCATGGGCAAAATTTTGGTGGTGTTGCCAGTGAGGCAACAGTGTTCATCAACGGCGAACCATGCGACGATGCGTTGTGGAATCGTCAACATGAGACTGTTGGCCTGCCGTTCGTGTCATGTAGAGCAAGAGAGACAGTAGCAGGGATCGCCAACGTGTCGCTGTTTGTTGCTGGTCAGCAATCTTCCTTCATCATCACTGATGCGGTCGATGCTGCGGGAGTGCGTACTGTATGTCAAGAGTCCAAAGACGCCAAGGATATCAACTTGAAGACGGGGGTCGCGATGGAATACTGGGGTCGCAATGAACCAGTGGGAGAGCTATGCACGCCATGTCAAGATGGTTCACTATGCGACACGCGGACTTATAGTGCCCCAACGTCATTGTCCGGGTTCTACATGGTAGAGCTTGATGTTAGCAACTCGTTGATTGATGGAGCTGGATCACTTGGTGACGACACCACGGATTTGTTGGTCTACCGCGAGCGTCGTGATTATGCCCGTGCACTAGAAGAGTTTCAGCACAACAACAAGCGAGTGTGTCCTGGTGAACGCCTGTTTGATCCAGTGGCTGATGTTGAGTTGGTGAAGCAATTCCCATTTGCCGCTGCGACCAAACGGGAATTGTGTCTGAGCGCAATGCCATGTAAACCTGCGAGCGCATGCAAGGGAAGAGACGAGTGTTCCGAAGGATACCAGTACCAACAAATTCGTTGCAACACGTCCGCTATTCGAATGTCGTCGTCAGGTGACTCGTCAGGTGATCCCATTATTCAAGCATGCAACCACACCATGCAATGTCAGGCGCGCAGTGCGGGTACTGCGTGCACTGATGCCATTAGTAACGTGTGCAGCTGCCCTCCAGAGTGGCAGCTTGGCGTGAGAAAATGTTTAAAGGAGTGTGTTCGTGACCCTCAGCTCATGTCAGAGTTGGCAAGTGCCGGCTGCACAACAGCGTTGCTTGAGAATTCTTTGGCTGGCAAAAATTGTGCGTACAATCATCCTGAGGACTGTGCAACATGTCAGGTCGAGAAAGTCTGTGTCAATACCAATGGTGTTGAGACAGATGTCCCTTGCTCGAGCCGTGGTGACTGCATTGAGAGCGTTGGGTTTGGTGGGAAGTGCAAGGAACGTGGACGTTGCCAGTGCGAGTCCTCCTCCAGATGTATTCTTTGTACTGCTGGCACACATTATCGATTGGACGGAAAGTGTGAGACGTGTCCTGAGAACATGGAGCTTGTGTTTGTTGGTTTTTTTATTGGAATATTTTTTGTGATTCTTGGTGCGTACATTTTGGATCAAAAAAAAATGAATTTGGCATTTTTAATTATTCCAGTTGATTACTTTCAAGTTCTTGCTCTGTTATCACGTGCTGATATTCGTTGGCCAACTCTTTTGCTTGAAATTTTACGTGCTCTTCAATTCTTTAATTTCAATTTGGATATTGCAACACCCGAGTGTTTGTTGGCTGGTGTTTTCACTTATGAAATGAAATACTACGCAACACTTTTAATTGCTCCTTGCATTGTTATATTTCTTGGACTTGCATTTTGTTGGCATCAGTGCTACAGTCACTGTGTAATGCATCGGAAGCCAGATAAACTTTATGCTTCTAAACTTGTTGGAACGTTCATGCTCCTCATTTACTGCGTCTACTTGTCATGCACGACACGAGCTCTCGAGGTGTTTAATTGTTCACCCACGAATCCTGACGATGGTTGGGAGTACGTTGGCTTTACTGATTTGTCATGTGATGGTGGTGGTTTGTGTCGCTGTTGGGATCCTGAGCATCTGCCGTACAGACTATTGCTGCCATCTTTGCTTGCTATTGGAGTTTATACAATTGGTTTTCCATTGTTTTTGTTCTGGTTACTTCGTTGTGGAAATCGTAAAGCCTTAATAAAGGAAGATCAAATCTTACGTGCCATGGAGCTCGGTGATACGCAAATGACAAATCAAAGAGCATATCATATTCGTGTGAAATATCATAAAATGTATTATTATTTCAAACCAGGAAAATCATACTGGATGCTTGTCATTCTTGCACGCAAAGTTGGTATTGCTTTTTGTTCATTAATTTTTCGAACAAATCCTGGATTTATGCTGGCAAGTGTTGTTCTAATTCTTTTCCTTGCATTTAGTATGCAAACAAAACACAGTCCGTACATGTCGACTTCGCAGCGTCAACTCGTTCTGGCAGAGCACTCGATTAAAGCAGAGAGCGGAGATAAGATTCATGTTCGTATTCAAAGCAACATACAACATGTAAAAGACGAGCAGGGAAGAAATTCTTCTGCTAAAAAACATCGAAAAGCATTGAGTTTCTCAGATATTCTCGATGGTACCACGAAAACGCAAAAGAAACAGAAAAATAAAGACCAGAAAAATTCTGTTGATTATTTTTTTGATTACAATACCGTTGAACTCTCACTACTGTTCTGTGCTGTTCTTGTCTGTCTTGCTGGCATCATGTTTGAATCAGATCGTTTCAAAGAAACAACTGGTTCGGGTACAATGCGGTATGCTTGGCAGCGTGATATGGTGACATATGTTGTGATTGTCATTGTATTGTGCAGTTTTGTTTATCTTGCTATTGTAATGATGAATGAAACTACTGGATATACTCCCGCATGTCTTCGTCGCGCCTGTAAAAACAAACAGAACGCGTTGATGAGTGCTGCTGACACAATTCAAGAACATAAAGATGATCACATTGAAATGAGCATTGTGAATCCATCAATGGTCTCATCGTGCGTCAATAGTTCTTTTTATGTTGATTTTGTGTTGTTTTTGTTTTGTTCTTTTTTTTTCTTT
>Ga0307997_10000856_pt1 | contig 14011 bp, 2 predicted proteins | sample Davwhametageno36_FD_203165 | JGI IMG/M metagenome (GOLD analysis project Ga0307997, IMG submission 203165) | Marine microbial communities from Davis Island wharf, Antarctic Ocean - #36 | ecosystem: Environmental > Aquatic > Marine > Unclassified | place: Antarctic Ocean: Davis Island wharf... | reverse complement strand
AAGGTACCAACGAGCTGCCTTGTTTATGTCACCAGAGAACATGGTCACAAGCTCACTCGCTTCTTTCATGCTGAGATTTTGACACACGCCTAAAATTTCAACAGCGGCCTTTTCCAGTGCTGCGCTTTCCTCCTCTTCCGTCATGCCCTCAGGAACACGCCAGCGCAAGAGTACTGAAACATTTTTTAATCGTCTTCCCTCTTGAACAGGTAAAAAGGGTGCGTAGTTTTCACTCAGGCACAACATGGCGGGGTAGTTGAGTGGCGTCGAGTCAGGTTTAATTTGGAAGTGCTTCATTTGATAAAACGTGCCACTCCGAAGAAGAGTTTTTATTCGATCATCGACTAGCAGTGATGTTGACCAAGAAGTATCTCTCTGTGGATCCTTACCACTGACAGGACGCACCACACGAAAGATTTCTTGCTTCTGCTCCTGATCCTTCTCTTTCTCCTGCTCCTGCACAATTTCACGGTCATTAAACTCGTGCACCTCCTCCTCGCCGTCGTCCTCCTCGTCCTCCTCTCTTCCTTCTCTCGCTTCTTTTTCTTGCGATGCGACAGACTCCTCGTTGCTTCTCATTTCAGCCAGAATCGACAGTGCAATTGTTTCCTCGTGACTCTTTGCTGGTGGAAGATCTTGTTCTTGTTCTTCTCCTCCTTTTGCAGATTTTTCCTCCTCACTTTCTTCCCCACCACCAATCTGTGACAGTACATTCGTCTCCATCAGCTCTAACATGGACTTCTCGAGCGTCGTGACAAAATCATCATGCTTGGTTGGGACGGTACCCAGTACTCCCATGTCCAGTGGCTCACGAAAGAGACTGATGCAACGAGACAAAAAGTTCTCTCTCGTGTCAACATCGGCAGAAGATTCCTCCTTGTCCTTGTCCTTGTCCTTGTCCTTGTCCTCCACTCCCTCTGTCACTTCGTTCTTTTTGTCCTCCTTAGTTTCTTCCGTCGTTTTGGTTTCTTCCGTCGTTTTGGTTTCTTCTGTCGTCTTCTCCTCCTTATTGTCATCTCCTGCGGAGGATTTTGACATGGAGAGAGCAAGGGCAAGCATCATGGCTTCGTCTTCGTCGTCGTCGTCCTCGTCATCATCGTCGTCTTCATCGTACAAAGCATTCATTTGCAACAGGGCTGCCTCGTCGTCCTTCTTTTGTTTTGCTTCGTTCTTTATTTTGAGTGCATCCATATCTTTCTTCATCTTTTTATTTTTTTCTTTCATGTCACGTTCATCTATCATTAACTTCACTTTGCTGTCCGCTCGCTCCATTGCCCATTCAAATATATCAGCAAGATTGTTCAGCTGAGGAATGCTACGAAGCACTGTCACGAGCTGATCGTGAATGAGAACTTTAATTCCTTTGTGATCCATCCCATTCTTTCGCTGGAGATCATGCAGCATGTGTGGTGGCAGCATTCTTGCGACGTCTTCTGCTACTCTCGGATTCAATCTTTGTTGAAGACCACCTAAAAATGTCATGTACCATCCATGTAATAGAGCATAGTCAAGTTGAATGGAATCCATTTCATCTGCTCCTAAAGCACCCTCTTTTAAAAAGTCAGGAATGTTTCTGAGAGTTGATTGGAGTTCTTCCTCCGAGATGACAGGTGCACGGAATCTCGTGGTGAGCATGGACACTGTGTTAGGATCTTGTTGCTTTGGACGAGAGGATCCCATGAGCGTTTGGAATGCACTCTTCCTCCATAAATTTGTAATCATTTGAGTCTGAAGCTGAAGATACTGCATCATTTCACTTCGCATAGAATTTGTTATCAACCAAGCAACAGACTCTACTAATGGTCTTCTCAACTCAGTCATCTTCTCCTCGTCCACTTTCATTTTCAATGAACTTTTACGAATCAACTCTGCCACCTCCTTGACAACTAGAAGATGAATCCGTTGACCTTTCCCCAGACCACGCATTCTCCAGCATCCTTGGGAGTAGTCACGCAGTGTCATATCTTTCCCGAGCGTGACAACAGCCACAGCATCCAGTGCTTGCTTGATGTCCATGCCTGTCGTGTGCACCTGATCGTAAAAAGTAAATCTTTTCTCAATGCGCACTCCACTTCGATCTAAAGGTACTGGTGGTGCGGAAGTTCGATCAACCAACATTCGACAGTCATCGCCATCAATAAACACGCACGCATCCATGCCAGCCAATCCATACACTAGCAACAACCGCGCCACTTGCTCGTTCGAGTATCCCGTGATGATGGCACCTGTGTCGATCAATGCGTTGTATGGACATCGAATTGTATTCCCGTGACCCGCAACATTTTTTAATAAACTTTCAACAGTCCATCCTTTGTCAACATTCTCGCATTGGACATAGTCGGAGGAAGTCAGAACACGAATGATCTCCGCTTCGGAACCCTGTTCGTAGTGGCACGGTCGAAGCTCACGAGGAAGCAAGTCAGACGGCGTCCCACTAAATCCTAGTCGTGTACCAAACAACATGTCTGATCCAAGATCCACACCCGATGCTTGCAATTTCGTTGTTCGATGCTCCATGACAGATGGAAAGACGAGACTGTCTAAATAAAACAACACAGCGTCTGGCACACGTGACAACAGAGCACAGACATTTCGAAGCTGGAGTGGATCGTCCACTTGAAGAAGTTCGAGTGGTAAAATTTCTGGTGGTGCCGCACTCTTTCTTGAGCCACTGCTTTTGCTCTGGTTCTCCTTCTCCATACTCTTCTTTTCCTGATTTTTCTCCCATTGCTCCATCGCTTTTTCCTTCCACTCCTCAAACAAAATTCTTGTCGTTCTTTCACTGAAGGGACCTGGTTCGTTCAGCATTGTCCTGCGAAGCTCTTGGACGACAAGCTTGATGTCCGAGCTGCGAAGTCCGTTGTAGCGGAACGCCAAAATAGACAGACCAAGAAGAACATCAGGATGTGCAAACTCAGCAGCACGACTGGGTACGTCCTTTCCAATGAATGGAACTGACAAGCACCATCTTGATTTTGCAATGGTAAAATCATCCGCTGCCGATATGTCACCACCCGCTGCAGCAATAATTTGTTGCTTCCAACGCGTTCGATCTTCGTCTCGGAGGAGTCCAAAAGAAACGCGATGAACTTTACTGAGCGAATGTGGAAGATAAGTAAAAACCCAATCACGCGCTAAGTTTAGCAGCTGCACTGCTATTGGTGAAAAATAGTACGACACCATTTCTTCCGCTTGCAATCTTTCAGTTGTTGACATGCTGGAAGAAATGTAATTCATGAGATGCATATCAATCGAGTGAGAATCATACCCTTTACCTTCAGGTCCAGCTGGACCCGAGGATGATTGCTGGCGCAGCATTAGCGTCGTCGATGTTGTTGTCAGTGGAGAGTCGTCCTCGTCTCCTCCCTCGTCGTTGATGCGCGATCCACGAAGATGACGTGGTGCTCCAGCAGCAGCCTCTTTCTCTTCTTTCTCCTCTTTCTCTGCTGCGTCGCTGGCCTCGCTGACCTGTCGCATGAAGGCAGAGTGAGCAAAGGATGATCCACTCTTGCTCGTACTTGCTGTGTGCGTAATTCCCATTTTAATTTCTGTCTGCTCACGCAACCAGACGTACGCCCACTGTCCCATTAAACTTCTCATTCTTGATTGATAAAATTTGTCATCTAATAATATTGGATGAGGATTCATTTGCATGGCATAATTTTTTTCACCCTCCTTCATGACGCTATGAATATCTTTCAACAAATCTAAAACACCTGGATTTGGTTTAAAGTCGGGAACTGAAATTCTTTTTGTCTCTCCATAAAAAATTGCCTCCAGCATGTGCATAGGAAGACTCCATCTTCTTGGACTCAGAGGAAGTTTTGTCTTTGGACCAATTGGAAAGTTTAGCTCCGACTTTAAAGGATGAAGAAGAAGATCAACTTCATCCAGCAGTGCAACACCACCTTCCTTCTTGCTCCACAGCGCAATAATTTTTCGCAACACATCAGAGGCTTGACTCTTTTGCAAGAATTCTTTTGCTTTGCCTCGTGCCTTATCCGCAAGAGCAGGACCAAGACGAGCACTTGGTGCACGATAGTATGTTGGTGCCGCTTCAACCTGCTGAAGAAAATCAATATATTTGAGCATGATTGATTTCACTGCCTCGGGTGTCGTGCAGACGATGGCACGCTGCTTTCTGGCACTGTTGAGCTTTTCATACAAGCGATTCAAACGACCCACGTCGTTTGAGTCTTTTGAGGAACGATCAAAGTTCAACGTGTAAATTCGTTTGCAAATAATGTTCGAGTACTTTTTTCTCATCTCACCTCGTGTCATTTCAAGAAGTGGTCCAGGACATACTTGAGTAACTAAACGTGAGCCGTCTGCTAAGATGAGAGCAAGAAGTGGTCCAATGACCGTCGTCTTGCCTGCACCCATGATCATCTGGTGCACAGCACTGTCACCCTGATCGTGTGCACTAAGAAAATCAGTTACTAGTTCGTACTGCCTTTTACGAAGCAAAAAACCAGTTATGAACTCAAAAATTAAAAATCTTGGATCAAATGTTTTTACTAGTACGGAGGTAGTAGTACCTTTCGTAGCACTCTCCTGCACGTAATAACGCTTTGCAACAATCTCACTGGCCAGTCCATCCGCCGTGTGACGCAACATGTGGATCAGACCAGCAAGTTGTCCGTCCTTGTTCTCCCACACGCTTGCAACGCGAAGAGACTTGGCAGGAAGTTGAGCAGGAGGCATGCCAAACGTCTGAGGCGGACAGTGTAAGCGTTGGCTGAGGTAGCAGCAACCACGATCAGCAAGATTTCCAAGACGTTTTAAAAATTTAATCCCGTCACTTTTGCTGGAGAGGAGCGAGGAATACACATTGGCATCAAACTGGACCAAGTGAAAGAGCACTGAGACACCACGAGGACACTCTTTTCCAAGATCTCCTGCGCACAACTCCTCCTCTTTATCAACAAGATTACGCAACATCGATGCAGCTTTCTTTCCATGACACTTGCTCAGTTCAATGGACTTTTTTACCATGGCAGAACTTATATTCGTTGCTGTTCTTTTTCCTCGTGTTATGTCCTTGGCCGAGGAGATCAAACCACGCTCTAAAAAGTTTTTCAGCAGTGATGCCAGTGATCGTGTGCGTCCAAGACATCGTCCAATTTGCCGTGATCTTGTGTATCTCATCAGAAGACCAATTGTTTGTTTAGACAAATTCTCAACCCTCTTTGTTGATAAGTAAGGATTTAATCTTAATAAATCTTCCTCTGCGACCGAGGATAATAGTGCACCAACAACAAATTCAAACGATACCGAGCGTCGCTGCCCAATGAACCGAGCAAAACGAAAGTCTAAAATTTCCTCCTCCTCCTCCTCTTCCTTGTTGCTGCCGCTTTCCTCTTTTCTCTCCTCCTTTTCCGCTTCCTCCGCTTCCTCCTCCTTCTCCTCCTCTCTTCCAAGCTGATTAGCATTTTTTGTCACGCAAAGAATTCCCTCACGAATGCGACGCATGTCCTCACGAAGCAACGTGGACAGGCTCTCCTCCATCTCCTTTAGACACTGCAGTGTTTGTTTCACCGTCTTTGAAACTTCCTCATCAAACGGAGATCCTGTCTCTCCATCAAACGAGCCGCCTCTCTTTAGCACGTTCATCAGCATCTTGACGTTCTCCGAAGTGAAGAAACTTAATTTTGGTGTGCTCGATTCCATTAAACGATCGTACGACACCACAAGATCATCATTCATTCGTTTCAACATTTGCTGTGCTGGAACATTCTTTGTACATGGATTTCTCTTCAAATCAAACGGGAGCTCTTGATCAATGCTCTTCTCCTCTCCTCCTCCTCCTTCTCCTCCTCCTCCTCCTCCTCCTCCTCCTCCTCCTCCTCCTCCTCCTCCTCCTCCTCCACCACTAGAATGCTCCTCCCACGCCACTTTCTCGTACGAGGATCTGCCAAGAAGTGGTGAGCTACTGAAAGCTTGAAGATCCTGTTCTGTAATGGTCAGCGCTCCTTTCGATCCGGACACTCCCGCATCATCCTGACTCACAATTAAGAACGGTCGTTCAGACTGACTGCAGTCAGAAAGCTCTGGTCTTGTTGGAAATACAAAACCACGGCGAAGAACAAGCTCAGACGACTCAGACTTTGTCTCGTACAAAGGTGCGATAACTTGATGAAAGCCAAGCTGTGGTTCACTGGTGTAACCAGCACAAGCATTAATGACCGAGAGCGTAAACTCTTTTCCTTGGTGCCGCTCCTGGCTACCTTGTGCTTGGCTCGCTTGAAAAAATGGCGAGTGTCCAGTATCAAACGTCGTCATTCCCTTCTCGTCCTCAGCTAAAAAATATTTGTTTTTCTCGTATGGAAGGAGTGGAAATTTGGATGTTCGAAGCATGGTACCATCACGCGAGTCCAAAACAGCAGCATTGCACAAGGGGAGAAGCACGGAGACGGGATAAATGCTATACGGCTGCTGCATCTGCTTGCCGTTCTTGAGCTCCAGAGTCTTCACGATCATGGCATTGGTCAGTACGGATGCCAGCGTTGCTGATCTTGGCACGCTTCTTGGTCCCTCGTTCCCATCCACCAACACGTTTCCTTCGCCGTGCTCCTCTTTGTACTTGCGTGCACGCACCATGATCTCCTCCTTGTTGTCAATGCCATCAATAGCAAGCAAATTTGAAGTTTCATTAAGATTACTACCCTTCATTCGATAGAGCAACAGCACCTCGTCTAGCGAAAAGTTAGAGAAGACTCGCTGAATTTGTCGGACTTCCTCAGGATACTGGACATCATTCGATTTTGATTCACCATCTCCACTCGTACTTTCTCCTTTTTTCGCTGGTGGTGTTTTTCGCGCACTAATTTTTGCATGGAGCTTACCAGGATCTTCTGTGAAAATGGACTCAGTAGCAGCATTGCTGTTGCCACTGTGCAAAGCCAAAAGTACTTGCAGATCATCCAACGACCACTCGTCACCCACCATTTCTTGGATTTCCATTGCTGCCTCCGCATGCATGGAGAAATCTTCCTTTGGTGCCAAAGCTTCATCTCCTTCTCCCTCGACAGCATCCTCGCTCTTCTTCTCACCATTCTTGTCCTCAGAGGTGGTAGCAATGCTGTTGGCGGGTACAAGTGCTTTGGCTTTGGCCACAAGATCGGACACATTTTCTACAAGCACTAGATTTGTTTGTCCCATGCACATTTCGTACAGCAAACAAAAGCCAGTCTTTGTCGCTCTTCCTAAAAATTGTCCCGTACTTCCCTCCTCCTTCCAAACGTTCTCCAACACACTTAAAGCATCTGCACCAACGAGCTGGCCACCCTGCTCATGCGGTCGCTCATACTGGTACGAGTACCGTAAATTCACCGACTCCTTGCCATCACCATCACGTCGCACTAAGTTTCCATACGTGCCTGTTGTTAGCCTTTTCAACGAGATTCCTTTTTTTAAAAGCAGTGACGGAACACCACCATTCGTGTAGTTGGCGGGTTTAAAAGAGAGCGACACTTGATTTGTGTTTCCTTTGTTTTTCTGATGTCGCTTGCGATTCTCCTCTCGATCTTTCTTCCACTTAGATAACTCCTCTCTGGCCACGCTCTCTCGACCCATGTGCTCTACCAACCAGTTTGATGCAGTGTCCACATTGTCGTTGCACATTTCAAGCGCCTCCATGCAAAGCTCGTGATCAAAACCAGTAAACAAAAGATCGGCAGAAACTGTATATCTCTTCTCTCTCTCCTCCTTCTCACGTGCTTGACGTACTTCATCACTCTCCATGGGACTGAAGACCTTGACGATAGTACCGCTCACCTTCATCATCACAGGCAACCACTTTCTACCATGCAGTGGAACGTCCACTGGTATCCACTGATCATCTTCCACTGGACCAGAAGGAGTCACAATCTCACCAGGAAGAGGTCCCATCACTTCGTCAAATTTATCGGCAAGATCTTTTGTGCTCCGATACATGATGCCCAGGCTGCGTCCACCAGTTTGAACGCCGTTGCACTCATAGTCCACCATCACGACGGCGGTGACTTCTTCAGAGAAGACAACAGGATTACCAGCGACGGCGGCAGTTTCCTCCTTTCCCTCTTTGTTGTTGTCTTTGCTCATTTGATCCTGTCGATCCTGTCGATCCTTTCGATCCTTTCGATCTTGTTTAAGATCAATTTCTCTTCTTTTTTCAACGCATGACAAAAAAAGTCTTCGCTGTTGATCTGAAACAATGGTGAGAAGAAGACGCTCGTCTTCAATTGAAAGGCGACAAGCCTGTGAAACATGCGCACTCTTCTTCACATACGCCTGATAATCTTCTTTGAGAGGAAAGATATCGTCGTATGACTCACCACACTCAATGCAGACCAGTGCCAGTGCCAAACGACACGCGTGTGCGTTCGGATGTTTGTCGTACTCCTTTTTTTCTTTGTTTCTTTTGTGGAGACTCATGATCCAGCGCTCCTCCTTGCTGAACTTCATGTCTGTGTGACACGTAGCAATGAGCGGAGCAGCTTTGCTGTAGTCACGATTGAGCAGGTGAACCAGCACTAAGTACAGAGCCGAGCTCAGACTCTCTGTCTGGACGTAGCTCCCGCTTGGATGGACAGGATACACATAAAATCTTGTCTGAACATGATCCGACCATTCTTTTTCTCCTCTCCTAGTAACGACCTGAGTAGAGAAGGGTGCACTCTTAATAATGACTGGTGTGAGGCGATAGTTAGGAACCATCACAAAATGTTCGCCGTCACGATTCTCCAATATTAATGACTTTGAAAGATTCTGAACATGTGATCGTACGTGCGAGGGTGCGTTCAAGCTGACGAACAGACCATCGTGATCCAACGAGCAAAGTTTTCCATTTTTGTACTCGAACTGCGCCTTTAGTCTGGGAAACTCAATTCTTGTTATTTCACAGTACTCGGAAATTTCTGCATTGGACTTGGTCCATAAAAGAATGTGACTCAAGTTTTCAATTCGTATTAACGTGTCACGGAGACTCTCCAAAAATCTGATGCCACGATCAAAGTGGCTGGCAGTCGATACGGATTTTAGCATGCTGCGTTTTGTGCCACCACTCGGAGAGGCAAGCACGGACGATGGATCCACGTTCATCAGCGTGCACTCTCTCTCTCCACCTCTCTTGTGAAGCATCACTGTGGCAACCACGGCATCAATATTGATTGTCGTTGTCAACTCTTCTTTAATTTCCACTATCCCCCCATTTTCATCTCCTCCTGCCTCCTCCTTCTTTTCCTCCTCCTCCTCCTCTTCAGTGCCACCGTCCGAGCGCTGGCGAATTCCACTGCTACCGTTCTTTGTGTCCACATCACGCAGAATCACGAGAATCGTTTCGTCCTCGTAAAACGCTTCGACATTTCTCTCGTTCACGCTGTATCCTCGCAATGTTTTTGGTCCTGTCTTCCAAAATCGATATCTCTCCAAAAGTGTTTCGGGAAGAAGACCGTGGAGATGACTTTTTGGAACATACGTCTCCGTTTCACTCTCACCATGCTCCTCTGCACTGGGTCTTCCATCATCTCCATGCGTCCAACCAATGTAGCTCCTCTCTCTCGTAATAGTCAGAGAGTACACCTCCTCGTTGTGTCTTGATCCAGCACCAGCTCTCCCCACCAACTTTCCAGTGGGTGCCGGTGTGTAATGACCCTCAAAAACATTTCCAGCAGAAAACATTGTGTTAATGGACTCCGCCTCTTTGCGCTCACGGCTGTCCTCATCCAAGTGCAGCAACGACAAGCGGCAATCGCTCGACCACGCGAGTGATCGTTGCATGATTCTTCCCTCCTCCACTAGCATGTAGATCTCCAGGCGACCATTACTGCTACCATTCGCATCGCCAGGAACAACACGAATGTCGTACCATGTTCCTGGATGACCCTTGCACGCCTCGTAATCACCCTCTGCTTCAACAAATGCCAGCATCGCACCAGCACCACCAGAATATCTCGCATCGCTCTCCTCGTGCAGGCAGTGGAAGACGTCTGGAAATTCAGCCGAGCTACCATTTTCACCGCAGTCAGACACAAATTGATCCAACGGAGTGTCGTACATATCACTAATCCAACCCTTTGTTCCACGATCGTACCTTTGGTACTCGTTCCCTCGCCAAGATACGGAGGCAGAACCACCGGTGCCACGAATCTCTGGAAGGTTGTACGCCCTCATGCCAACATTTGAGCCCTTTGCTCCACCTCCGTCGTCTGATGATGAGATGGTTACCGCACCACGACCTGTTTCGCCCGAAGTCGACCGGAGTGGTCTCCATCCCTCCAGAGAGTACTCCAAACCTCCGCTAGTCATTCGAATTTTTCGACGATGCTCGGCCGTGGAGACAATGGAGCAGAACGACTCGGAGCTCCGACCAAACACGGATAGAAAGTTCGCATGTGTTGACATTTGCGTCGGTACTGGCATCAGCATCCGATCAGCAACATATGTTTCGCACGTCTGAATATTGACCATGATGTCACCTACAGGATCGCTGTAGAGACCACGTGAAGACGATGAGGACGACTCATCAACACCACCGTCCATCAATCTCTCCTTTTCCATTTCAATCTCACGCTCCTCTCGAAGAAGGGAATCACGATGCTCAATCATGTATTGCTTGGCATCTTCAACGTCGTTCAAACACTCAGCGAGCGCACGCTGGCAGGAGTACAGTCCATGTCCGCTGCTGCTCGAAGCTCCTCCTCCTCCTTTTTCTTCTCCTTTTTCTTCTCCTCCTCCTTTTCCTTCTCCTTTTCCTGCCGCTCTCTCCTCTTCCAACATTTTCAGTGCCTTTTCGTTGCTGACCGGAGCCTTGGCTTCAATGCGAAATCCCCAGTCTTGGTTGCTCTGATCGGAGTGAAAATGAACAACAAACTTATCGGATGGAATTACTAGTGGCGGACGACCGCCGCTGCCGGGCCAAGATTCAGGCTTCCCACTGAGCTTCTCCGTCTTGCCCCAAAAGTCTGTCAGCGTCTCGTCCTTGTAAATGATTACGTAGTCACGATCTTCCTCCGTAGCACAACGAGCGTCAAAAAAGATGCTGACTTTCGTTGCACCAGGAAACTGCACCGTTTGGTATGTGTCGGTCGATGGCAAGTAGTTGTGCTCTGATTCAATGGTCTGCGTGCAGCATAACGGCTTCTGGCTAACTAGCTGCCAACCATGCCACTCGTCCTCCAACACAGGAGCAGGAGCAGGAGCGAGAGCGAGAGCAAGAGCAGCGGCAGGTGCGGCGGCGGTCGAGTCTTTCTCAGCAGTGACTGCCCCCGCGTCGTCGTCACCCTGTTCTCCTTCGTCTTCGTCGTCAGATTCTTGTTTTTTTTCCTCTCCTGGTCCTGGGGTTGGTCCTGAGGTTGAGACTTCGTCGCCAGAGTCGGAGTCAGAGTCGCTCACTAACGCGAGTGCTGCCATCATTTCTGCTTCTGTCATAGCTGCCATGTTTAAATTAAGTTGGGACTCTGTCACGCCATCGGCGGCAGCACATGGAAGTGGTCCTCTTCTCTGGCCGACGTCCACAATTCCTTGGAGGACATTGTCGACAGCGGGTGTTCCAAACGCATCGACCATGAACCACTGGAGCAGCGCACTCCTTCCTCTCTCGATCCGATCAAATACTTCTCTTGTCGGCGTGCGATGACTCGCAATCTCCTCTAATGCATCACCGCTGGGACTACCACCACGTCCTCCTCCGCCTCCTAAACCTAGCATCTGCAAAAATGTGCCACCAGAAAATGGGTTGTCTCCGCTGCTTTCCTTGCTCTCCTCTCCATCGTCGTCAGTCGAGGCCTCTGTCTTGCTGTGCCACGTGACAACAAACGCCGACGACATTGCAAACGAGGATGCCGTTGTTCGTCCGATGCTCTCATCCTTGCGTACTTCACCAGCCTCCTTTTTTGTGTTCTTTGACTGGGGTGCGTGAATCAAGGCAAGATGAGCATGCAGCATGATTTCCTTCGAGACATCGTTGGCGCGGAACGCTTCGGAAACCCACATCGAGAGAAGCGGTGACGCTGTCCTCAATAAAAACAGACGGAGTTGAGCCAGACGCTCCGTTCCAACATGAAAGTGCGCGCACATGTCGGAGAAACGTACACAAATCTTAACGACAAAGCAGAGAAGATTCACAAATGAAGATCGATAGTTACCAATGCACTTGTCAGCAGCACTGCGGCAGACGTCGACCAAAGGACCAAGGAGAGCATCTGGCGTGAACTCTGCCTCGGCCATTGCCACGCCGTATTTTGTGCCAAGATCAGATCGATTCGTCGCGGGAACACGAGGCAGTGCTCCTCCTCCTCCTCCTTCTCCTCCTCCTCCTCCTTGTTTTACAGCGTATTCGAGCGGTTCAAAGAGCACGCTCTCGACGATAGATTGGAGACGAAGATTTAAGAGTTGCCCAATGCGATCACCAGAAAAGAATTGGAGAATCAGTGGTGGTGCAACATGACGTGCCGTTAAGTACGACAAGAAGCTTTCTGCCTCTTCGGGACTGAAGAAAGCATAGAGAGTGAACAATGTATTTGATAGTTTAAAGAAAGAGAAGGAGAAAGAGAGAGAGAGAGAGAGAGAGTGTAAGAACAGGAGTGCGACAGAACAAGAATATTTGAAATTGAATAAAACGAGTTGAACAAGCATACACCTGCGCAACCACAACCACAAGCTTATACAAAATAATCAAAAGAGATGGAGAAAAAAAATAAAAATTCTCACCTGAAAGAGTTGTCAAAGTTTTCTAAACTTTCTTGATGCAAAACGTCCTCCTCCGTTGCTGTTGGACCACTGTTTGGTTGGACAAATTTTCCTATTGACGCGGGTGAAGGAATTAGACTGCTGTTGAAGTCAAAACCAAGATCACCTAACGTTATTCCAAGCACAATCACTTTACCCCTTGGATCTGTTTGTGAGATGCCGTACGATGGACTTGAATTTTGCTCGTACCATAGCTCAGGAAAGTCATCATTTAATTTTTTAAATGAAGAGTAAGGTTCCAGTGAAATTCTGTACAACAAATGCATGTCACGAAGCAGAGCAACCTCAGGACACAAGTTCCAGCTCGACGTTAACCAGCGCGCCTTCTGTTCCATGGGCAGCATGCTGTCAGCATTCACAGCTGGAGTACCACCACGATTCATCCGTTGTCGTTTTCTTGTCGTCAGATTTGGATCTACAGGTGGCAACTCGTTCTCCTTTCCCAGTGATAGACGGAGTTCTTGCACAAATTTAATTGTGGGTGGATCATTGTCATCTTGATCCTGTATAAATTCCCACGTCACATTTTTTCCACCACGAAAACCACCCGACACGGATTTAATCTTTTCTGAAAAAATTGAAATCTTGTTGGGCATTCTCTGAATGTACTCCAACACTTTGTGTCGCAGGTCTATTATTAAATAAAAATAATCACAAGAAAATAAAGAAAATAAAGAAAAAAAATGGACTCTGGTGTCAGAAGAAAATAAACAAATAAAAATAAAAATAAAAAAAAAATAAAAAAAAAAATGAATAAAAAAAAAACACACCTGCCACTTTTGGATCACCAATGAGCATAGTCTCTGAAATATCTTTCAATGTAAGTCCACCCAATGAATCCATGGGGTAACCAACAGTACCACGTGGATTTGCATTGTGGTACGCTTGATTACCCACGTTAGCAAGATCTAACGAAATCTCCTCATCCTTGCCTTCAAGAGCAGAGAGAAATCCATCCATTGCACTAGTACCGGTTGCAAGACACAAACTGAGTGGCGATCTCCCACCGTTTATGTCATTTGGATCATTGTCTGGAGCTGCAAGAACACGCGTCATAGCATCAAAATGAATGAAAATGGTGGACGTAGTAAACGTTCTTGTTGAATCATCATAGCGATCGCCTGAGTAAAGAAGAAAAAAGAAAGAGAAGAAAGATGAAAACAGAAAGTGGAGGAGAGAAGGGGGGGAAAAATTAGATGAAAAGAGAAAAAAAAGAGAAAAGAGAAAAAAAGAAAAAAGAGAAAAAGAGAAAAAAAAGAGAAAAGAAATCTCATCTGTTCAT
>Ga0307997_10000848_pt1 | contig 14056 bp, 11 predicted proteins | sample Davwhametageno36_FD_203165 | JGI IMG/M metagenome (GOLD analysis project Ga0307997, IMG submission 203165) | Marine microbial communities from Davis Island wharf, Antarctic Ocean - #36 | ecosystem: Environmental > Aquatic > Marine > Unclassified | place: Antarctic Ocean: Davis Island wharf... | reverse complement strand
GTGGGGTGACCGGTGAGTTCCGTGATCTGATGTTGTCCGTTCGGGCAGACGATGCACGGGTAACTGTGGGTGGAAGGAAATTGAAAAAACAAGATAGAAAAATAAAAAAAAAATAAAAAATAAAAATAAAAAATAAAAATAAAAAAAAGTCAGCGCCGCCGCCGGTTTTTTTTTCTTCTTTAAAAAAAGTTCTTCGCCAAAGAAAAAAAATATATTCAATAAAAAAAAGTAGAAAGCAGACAACACGCACCCTCCGTATCCCTTGTCGCAGAGGCAGTCCTGTGGCTTCGTGCTGGCGGTTGTCGCCGTCGACGAACCCGACGGGCAGGACGAGCAGTCGCCGCTCGAAATCGTCGCCTTGTACGTTTTCAACGGGCATCCCTCACAAGCAGGAGCGTTGAGACGAAAGTGTCCCCAGTTGTTTCCACAACCATGGCTGGGGTTCGTGCAGATATTTTTGTACCAATTGCACCATCCATTACCAGCTCGATCGACTGCAACGCAGCCTGGTTCTGCTTGACACTTTGATACGCAATCTTCAGTACTAGTGGTTCCTGTCCAGAAGCCATTACGTGTCACACCAGACCCAGTTTCGCAACCACAAGTTGCGCTGATCGTGGTAAACGACACACTTCCGGAGTATCCCTGGACGCACTGGCAGTCGTTGACAGAAGTGCGTCGGTCGAGCCCATTCGTCACGCTGTGGTCGTGGCATGTTGCACAGACGTTGGAACTTGCGTCCGTCGTCGTCGTCCCCTTCCACGTGTTTACGGGACACGCGTCACACGTGCCGTCGTTCTGCGTCGATCCGATGACACCACTTGTGGCGCTCGCCGAGGAGAAGATCTCGCCCGTCGGACAGAATCGACCTGTCGACATGTCATTGCATGCAACGTACCCAGTGCTCGTCTTGTACTGATGAATAGGACAGAGCGTGCATGTTCCGTCGTCCGCGCTAGATTCCGTCACGCCAGCGGCAGTGGCACTGGCGGAGGAGAATCCTTGCCCTGGAGGGCACGTGCTTGTCGATGTCATCTGAACGCAGTCGTTGTGATTGACACCAGGCTTGTATTTTCCAGCGGGGCACGACTCACATCGCCCGTCGTTTGCCGTGCTACCGAGGCCGTCAGAGGAAGGTGCCGTGTCGGTGTGGTACCCCCGACCTTGCGGACAAGTGCTAGTGGACATATCTGAGCACATCGTATCGTCGAAAGTCGGTAGAATCTTGAACTTTCCTCGCTCGCACTTGTCACAGGAGGAAGAGGAACGAAGGCAGTATCGATATCCTTTGATGCCACCGAGATTGGCTTCATTCCAGTAGGGACTGCCGTTGGTCGACTTGAAGCAACCGTGCACCCACTGAGTGCCACCGCCTGAGAAAGAGCGGCTGGGGGACAGGGACTGGTCGCACTCCTCCTCAGTGACATCACGCCAATCGCCCGTGCATGCCTCGTTCTGAACGATCTTTGCTGTTGGACGAATCTCCTCTCCGGCAGCGCACACGCAACGAGCGACGTGGTCGGAGATGATGCCGCTCAGCGTAATCTTGCCGTTCGAGCAGGGAAGGCACGAAGAAGCTCCCTTGGTACTTTTGTAAGAGTTGGCCGGGCAGAGGTCGCAGTTAGCCCCAGTGTATCCCTTGGCACACGTGTCGCACTGAGTGGAGGACGTCGCGCCGGTGACGCCATTGGTCGTTTTGCCGATGGGACAGGCGGAGCACATGCCTGCGAGGATAAGGATAAGGATAAGAGGAGAGAAAAGAGAAAAGAGAAAAGAGAAAAGAGAAAAGAGAAAAGAGAAAAGAGAAAAGAGAGAAGAAAACATCGTGAGTCAACGAGTCACCAGCACAGAATCACCACTATTACCATTGCAACCATTAACGCACCATCGCCATCGACACCCTTGTACATGTCCTCGGGGCAGCTGGTGCAGCTTCCAGCGATCTTCTGGTATCCAGGTTGGCACGTCGTGCACATAGCGACAGAAGTCGCTCCGGTCGCATCGTTCGTGCCAGTACCCATCGTACATGGCGAGCATTGGTCGGTGTCTGATGTCGTCGACTTGTATGTGTTTTTCAGGCACACAGTGCACGTGCCAGAGTTCATGTAGTACCCGGGAACGCACTTGCATGCGCTTTCAGACGTCGATCCCTCCACGCCGCTGGTACCTGAATAAGCGAGAGAGAGAGACAGAGACAGAGACAGAGAGAGAGACAGAGAGAGAGAAGAGAGAGAGACAGAGAGAGAGACAAGAGAGGAACAAAAAGTGTGAGACGAAAATAATTGGGAGAAGAAAAAAAACTATCGCACGACGACAAACGCACCCTTTCCAGCCGTGCACTCGGTACAGTCGATGCCATCACCCGCGATCACCGAGCCGATCGTGCTCTTCCACAAGTTTTCTGGACATTTCTGGCAGGTCTCCGCGGTGTCATCGTAGCCAACATCGCACGTGCATTTGGTCGATCCTTGAGACGATGTCGTCGTTCCCGTGCCGCAATTATCGCACCTGACAACGGAAAATTCAATAAAAAATAAAAAATAAAAAATAAAAATAAAAAAAATAAAAAATAAAAAATAAAAAAAATCAGGCGTCAGTCTACAACTACAAGCGGTAGAAATAAAAAAAGAACATATTTTCAATGAAACAGATAAAAGACGACGTACGTGGAAGAAAACCCAATGCTGCTCTTGTACTGACCAACATCGCAGAGAGCGCACGAAGCGCTGATGGTGCCACGGCTGCCAGCAGGGCAGACGCAGGCCGCTGAGGCGATCGATCCAGTGGTTGCCGTGGTACTACCTGATGGACAGGTATCGCAGGAAGAAGCAAACCCAAAGGCGCTCTTGTACTGACCAGCATCACACAGGGCGCACGAAGCGCTGTTGGTGCCACGGCTGCCAGCAGGGCACTCGCAGGCCGCTGAAGCGATCGATCCAGTGGTTGCCGTGGTACTACCTGATGGACAGGTGTCGCAGGAAGAAGCAAATCCGACAGCGCTCTTGTACTGACCAACATCGCACAGAGCGCACGAACCGCTGTTGGTGCCACGGCTGCCGGCAGGACAAACGCAGGCCGATGAGGCGATCGATCCAGTGGTTGCCGTGGTACTACCTGATGGACAGGTATCGCAGGAAGAAGCAAACCCAAAGGCGCTCTTGTACTGACCAGCATCACACAGGGCGCACGAAGCGCTGTTGGTGCCACGGCTGCCGGCAGGACAAACGCAGGCCGATGAGGCGATCGATCCAGTGGTTGCCGTGGTACTACCTGATGGACAGGTGGTGCATCTATCGTCAAATCCAAAGAAGCTCTTGTATTTACCAACATCACACAGAGCACACTGAGGCGACGGGGTCTCTTCGAGGTCGAGGCTGCCGGCAGGGCACTCGCAGTCCATAAAGGTGATCGATCCTGTGGTTTCCGTGGTACCTCTCGACGTGGCGGCAGCGCTCGCTGACGCGGGACAGCTGTCGCAAACCTCGGCAAATCCAAAGGCGCTCTTGTATTGACCAGCGTCACACAGAACACACGAAGCGCTAGCGGTACCGCGGCTGCCAGCAGGACAAACACAAGCCGACAAGGCTGTCGATCCAGTGCTTGCCGTGGTACTACCCGACGGGCAGGTGTCGCAAGTCGATGCAAACCCAACGCTGCTCTTGTACTGGCCCACGTCGCAGAGAGCGCAAGAATTTGGATCTGTTCCTTTCTTGCCGGAGGGACACTTGCATCCTAACAGAGTGCTGGCACCAGTCACACCGCCAGTCATCGTTCCAGACGGGCAGGTGTCGCAAGCAGCATTGGAGCTGGCGACCTTGTACAAGTTCACGAGGCAGTTGACGCAAGTTCCGTCAGTGGCACACGGTCCTCCCGTGCAGCCGGTGCACCAGTTGCTGATGTCAAAGGAAGGTCCCGACCACGTGCCACTGTTTTCTTTGCACGCAATCTTAGCATTCATCTTAGAACTGCAGTCGTAGCCCGATGGGCAAGTTGCGCTGTTCAAGGTCTTGCCAGGGGAGCAGACGCACTGCAAAGCGGAAGTGGCGCCAGTAACGCCGTTCGTGTTGCTGCCGGAACCGCAGTTGGTGCACGTGCCAAGGCCCGTCGCGCTCTTGTACGTGTTGACGGAGCAGGCAGTGCATCCTCCTGCGTGTGTAAAAAAAGAAGGAAAGAAATGGGGTGAGTGGCAAAAAAAATCAGACGTCATGTTTTTTCAATGTGCAAAGAACTAAGAACTAAGAAGAAGAATAGGCACGCACCGCTACCATCTGGAGTTTGTCCCACCGAGCACACAGGCTGGCAGTTCGAAGGGTAGTTGTCGTAGTCCATGACGAAGCTGTCAAAAAGAGAAAGAGAAAGAGAAAGAGAAAGAGAAAGAGAAAGAGAAAGAGAAAGAGAAAGAGAAAGAGAAAGAGAAAGAGAAAGAGAAAAAGGAAAGAAAAAGAGAAAGAAAAAGAGAAACAAGGTGAGTGCGTTTTGTTTCCTCCGTCTGTCAAAAGGATGAAAAAGAAGATGGACTCACCCCGTGTCGCAACCATCGCAAATATTGTCCGGGTCGTCGGCTCCTTCTGGGTTGTCACAGTGGACACAGTTCTGCTGGCCTGAGCAGTCCCAGCAGAGGGCGCTGTGGAAAGCCTCCCAACCAGTTGCCTGTGTTGAAATCCCTGTGCCGTCGCTCAGTTTGCAGACCACGTTCGAAGGGTCGCTGTTGTCAAATTTGCAGCAGTTCTTTTTGTCGTCAGTAGTGGCGCTGCTTTGTATGCTCTGGCAGTACTGAATGCAGGCTGCCTGAGTGGTGACGCTGGCAGGAGCGGTGTGGGTGGTACCATCCCCAGCTTGCCCGATGCACTGCGATCCCTGGGACAACGTCGCCGGACACGTGAAGTACGCGTCAACGTCAAGCGTCAGCAGCAAGAGAGCAACGGCGAAGAGGAACTGGGGATGGTGATACATTTTAGGGTGGTAGTTGCGACGATGAAAATCAAGCGTCAAAATTGTTTCAAAAAAAGTGTTCGAACTCTCTGTTTTTGAGGCGTCCACTGTTGGGTTTTGCCGGCGTAATTCGTGATAGTCCCTGCCTGTAGTCTACGTCGTGGGTCAGTCAAAGATTTATGAAGGTCCGGCAAACATTTGTGGACGCTGACCCCCCATAATCTAAATCCTATAAATTTTAGTAAAATCATCCAAACATATAACTTCTTCTTCTTCTTCTTCTTATCTCCAAAGATTTTTCCCAACACCTGGAACACACGAACCGAAGCAACAACAGTCAATCACGCTTAATCACGCGCGACCACCGCGAGAAAACAATGAGCGCCACTTCCGAGAGCAGCAGCAGCAGCAGCAGCAGCAGCAGCAGCAACAACAACAAAATGCAAAAGAGCTGCAGCGGTCCAAAGAAGTTGGCCGACGTGTTCTTCAAAGAGATAGGAATCGTTCGCAGACTCGTCTACTTCACCTCGGTCCCTCAAATGCATCGTCTTCTCCTTACATCCAAAGACATGCTTTCTGCTGCTGACCATGTCTTTCGCAACCACCACCTCCCCACAGTGTGCAACATGAAAAGGGGTGACGGATTAAAAATATATCGAGCAATGCTCAGAACGATAGATGCCCGCTGGTTGAAGCGGCTCGTTTCTTCGGAAGTTGAGGAGCTGAAGCTGCCGGCGAGCATGACCGACAATGAATTGATCCACATCTTATTGCTCAGCGACAAAAGATTTCCAAAACTTACTACGCTCAATCTCAGAAAATGTCATAAAATTACTGACTCTGGTTTGACGGCATGCGGTTTAGCTGGTCCAAACCTCCGATCACTCAACCTCGAAGGTTGTCGAAGAATCACCAACTTCAGTTTAGAAACAGTAGGACATGGATTTCTGCATCTCCAAACACTCAATCTTAAAGGCTGCAACAACATAACTGACGCTGGTTTGAGAATTCTAGGACGAGAGTGTGTGCATCTTCAATCACTCCATCTTATCAACTGCAGCAAAATTACCGACAACGGTTTGGTGGCACTGGGTCGCTGCACTCACCTCCAAGTCCTCAATCTTTATGGATGTGGCAACATTTTTGGTGCTGGTTTAGCAGCGCTGGGACAAGGATGCGTGCACCTGAAAGAACTCCACTTGAATTTCTGCGGGAAAATGAGAGATGCCGGTTTGGTGGAAGTAGGGAGATGTTGTCCGAACCTCCAATTACTCGACCTCTCAGATTGCGGGAACATCACTGACGTTGGTTTGTTGGAAGTAGCGAGAGGATGTTCATACCTCAAATCACTCAACCTTTCCAACTGCTGCCACATCAAGACCAGTTTGTCTGAAGTAGCAAGAAGATGTTCAAACATCCAATCACTCAACCTCTACAATTGCATGGACATCAATGATGCTAGTTTGTCCGAAATAGCACGAGGATGTTCGAATCTCCAAACACTCGACCTCTCATACTGCCACATTATCACCGACGCCAGTTTGGCAGAAGTAGGAAGACTATGTTCGAACCTCCAAACACTCAGTCTCAGAGACTGCATTTACATCACCAACGTCAGTGTGTTCGCAATAGCAAGAGGATGTCCGAAGCTCCAATCACTCATCCTCTCATGGTGCAGGTACGTCACCGACGCCAGTGTGTCGGAAGTAGCAAGACGATGTTCGAACCTCCAATCACTCAACCTCTCAGACTGCACGAACATCACTGATGCATGCAAGAACGCCCTGAAGTTTTTCTTTTCTGAAGAATCTAACCGACAATCAAACTGCACAACAATATTGACAATAATTGATACAGAGAAGCAGCGGAGTTTGGTTGAAAATTCAACAAATTCGGGGCATACTCACCGTGGATATCGACGGATTGACAAAAATTGATATAGGTTTTTGGTTCGTTTCGATGGATGTGGTTCCAAGATCTACATGTAAATGGCTTGTTTTCTATTTTTTTGTACAGTATATGAGCTCATATATACCAGGTAGTGTTGACAAGTATAAATAATACTAATAAACTAATAATAGTAAATAAAAGTTATCCTGGGATGGTATGCATACCGAAGGTGAAGTTCGCCTGAAGGCACTGAAGAGAGTTAGAGTTCGCCAGACAAGTACCTAGAAGGTATAAATAATAAATAAAAAAAAATAAATACGTTTCTTTCAAAATTATCAACGCATCAAAGCAGCCATAAACAAGTCGACGTTCATCTCCGTGACCACACTTAAATTTGCATACGCCGACCCGGCCGCCGTACTCTTTTCTCCTTCACCACCACTATCCCTCTGGTTGGCAAAAAGACCATCGCTGTCAATGACGACCATTCCTCTTGTCCTTTTCCCACCCAATTCTACCGTTGCAAAGTAACTCCTTTTTTGAACACCAAGATCTTTTGGTGGTAAAATGGCCACTGCCATGGCCAATGGATCGGGAACAAGCAAGCCACAATCTTTCCATGGACCCTCACGACTCTTTCGCATGATCTCTCTCGATACTAATTCTAAAAAACTTCCGACTGGATTGGTACCAGCAATTCCGTCGGCAGTATCACCAAACCACTGCTCGGACGTCCAGTCAAAGGGAACACCACATCTACACGTCAAATCCCAACCAACCATAGTAGCTTTCCCAGCAAACGCACGCAGCACAACTTGCAATGCCTCAGGATCACCGTACGCGTTGAATTCAGCGGTCAAATTTGCATTTCCACGTGCAAATCTGGTGCCGCCCATAAAGGTAAACTCCTTGACACTCATTGGAAATGTTGGAAACAGTTTGCAGGCAAGTGCGACGTTGGTCATTGGTCCAAGTGCCACGATACTAATCTCACCCGGAGAAGACAGAACGAGCTGCGCCATTTTTACTGCGGCCGGAGTCTCGTCGGTCGGTCGCGGATCAAGCAATTTGTCAGCGGACGTTGCTTCGTGATGACTGCACGCCATGCGAACTCCTTCATCAATGGCAGAGGAGGAACCACCAATGCCATCGTTGCCATGCCAGAACATGGCATGTTTCTCCGCTTCGTCAACGTCGACAATCATTGGCTCCTCTGCACCATAGTAGACAGGAATGTCGAGGATAGGAAGCCCTCTCCTCAAATTGTCGAGGGATTGCACGGCGACACATCTCTTGACGTTTCGAATGACCTTTTGATTGTGAACGTTGCCAGTGACTGTTGTTATGGCAACAATCTCAATGGTGCCAGTTGTGTGGGAGGACAGTGCCAACATCAGGGCTTGGCAATCGTCGACGCCGGCGTCACAATCTATTATGATTCGTGATGACATGTTATCAGGTCAGGGCAGGGTTGAGAGACTGAAAGAGACTTCCAGATTTTAGTTTTTTCCCTTTTTGTAAAATCTTTGGAAGAGTTTGTTCTTTTCTTCGGACCTTTGTTGTGTTGCTGGCACACCAATATCCACTCCTCCTTGCCTCCCGCTCCCCGCCGCCGGCCCTCCCCTGCTTCCCCACTCTACATCGTCTACTCTCGCTCAATCTATGATCCTTGCTCAAAGTTCTCTCTCAAAATCATGAGCGGCAGCCCTAGCAAGTACAGCACTGCCGCCAGCCGCCGATCATCCTTCGTGCAAAGTGGAGTCCACTTTGTCGAGACCGATATTGAAGCTGGATCCAGTTACAATGTAAACAGAAGACCACTGCTGCAAGCAACTCGCCATCTCCTGCAACAGTCTGGCTTTCTTCATTCTCATCCTCTCTTTCTCCAAACCAAGAGACTAGCCAATTCTTTCTCCTCCTCCTCCCATCAAGCCTCCCATTCTTCTCCCTCTCCCTCTCCCTCTCCCTCTCCCTCTCCCTCTCCCTCTCCTTCCTCGTCATCTCCAACGTACGAGTACGATCTACATGATCTTAGTGCCAGTACGGTGCTTACAATTGGTACCTCTCCCTCAAATTTGTGTCATATTCAAGACGATGCGGGAGGTACAGTCGGTGAGCGACATGCAAAAATTTTCAATCAGAGTGGATGCACGTACATTCAAGATCTTGGAACCGAGCATGGGACGCACTTGATTCTAGGACGCGGCGGTGGTCGCGACGAGTATGGCCTGGTCGCCGGTGACCACTTCATCGTGTCTGACACCGTCTCTGTCGAAGTCTCCGAAGTGCATCGTGAACATCGTACTTGCTGGTACAAGCAAGTGCGCAAGGCAAACGCACAGTCGTCAGAGTACCAAGTGAAGAGCCGAAGATTCTCAACTAGCAGGGAGAGGAGGAGCAGCACTGCGTCGGCAGCAGCAACAGTCAAAGCGGTGGAAGCGGAAGCGAACGGAGAAACTGACACCCATGCAAAAGAGGAACCCGCAGATGTTGAGACAGCAAAAACACCACCAAAATCAATTTTGAAAGCACCTAGAGTCCAGAGGTGTAACGAGAAGAGGATACCACCAAGGGTGAAGTTTCATGATCACACTACCCTGATTCTCTTTGCGCAAGATGGAGAAGTTGCCGCCGCCGCCGCCGACAACGATGACGACAATGGCGACGGCAGTGACGACGAGATTTTCGTCGTGCATGCCAAAGATCTTGGTTTTTTTACTACTCATGGTGTTGAGCAAACAGGTGATATCGAAAGGAGAGTAGAGATTGAACGATCATCGTCATTGTTTCATCAACAACATGAAAATAAAGATGAGCAATTGAAGGTAATACCAGCGAAACAGCGTCGACGAACAAAAAGTGGACGACATTTTGATCTGCCACTTGAGTTAGAGTCGAAAGCACCCACCACCGAGACATCAGTGGTGGGTGCATTGATACCAATTGATACAGAGTCTTGCCAAACGGCAGCAATTGATACAGACGTCACCACCGAAGTGTTCACTCTGGACGGAATAAGGTCTGAATCAGATCGTGAACTTCACGATCGTGCTCATCACAAGAAGATGAACGATGAAAAGTTAAAAAAAATAACATCAATCACAGTGACAAAGATTATCGTGACGATTATACGACAAGAAGGAGAGAATAAGGAGAAACAGTTGAAGAAGACCATGGAAATGACAGCAGACAGTCCACCGTTGATGTTTGGAACGGCAAGCACGTGCAATGTCATCGTTCCACAGGAGGATGGAGATGCTATTTTGCCCGAGCACTGCCAAATCCTTTTCCGACATGGAACTTTTCAACTTGTCCTGACGACATCAAAGATCATTGATGACGCTTCGGATGACGCCAACGTCAGTGACTTGGCTGCAAACAAGCGCGCGCTGAAAGCAGCAAAACAAAGGCGCGAGCGCGAGAAAAGGCTTCGAGATGTTCTCATTCGCATTTCGTCTAGTTCGCACGGTGGTGCTCAGCACGTGTCCAGCTCTTTTTCACAAATTGAAGTCTACGATCGCCTGCTTTTGGGTGGTATGGAGGTAGCACTAATTCCACCACCGCTTAACAACCACACGCAACAGTGGAATCGAGCAGCACTGCAGCTCACGGTTGGTGGATGGAGCGGTGGTGGTACGACGGGGATCGGAGAGGATACGATGGAGTCGCTCCAGGAGAAGAAGCAAGAGGAGCGCCTGTACATTATTGGCGGTGAAAAAGATCAAGAGTCGATCATTGTTGGAAGAAAGAGTCAGACTTGCGATCTCGTGGTAGATCACTTGGATCGAAGGGAGGTGATTCAAGTGGGCGGTGAGCATTTGCGCGTGTACAAGAGAAGAAACCGTTACTATGCGCAGACGATGAAAGCAGGAAAGTCTAGCGGAACTTTCCTTTTGCTTGGCAGAGGCATGGTTGGTGGCAATCAATCGCACGTGCTTACACCGGGTGACACATTTCGCATTGGAATCTCTCAGTTCAAAGTCATTGCGTTCAAAGCGAAAGGGAGAGGGGTGCAGTACGGCGACCGTCGAAGTAGAAAGACAACAGGAGGAGAAGATGAAACAGAGGAGGTGTTGGAGACTTCGTTCAAGTCACACTTTCAAGTGGAGCAAGCTGCGTCCTCACCAATCAAAGTAAACAAGGAGACGATGAGCTCCACGGACCAGTCGACCAACGACAAGTCCATTCTCTCTGAACAGGAGAGAAAGTGGGGTGAAAAACCGATGGAGAACACAGAATTTGCCTTTTTGCCCCACTTTTTGATCCTCCAAGCAATGACGGGCCCCAGAAATGGACGGCTCTTTCCAATGAGTGAGTCACGGATCACCATGGGAGCTTCGAAAGACGCGACAATTACAATGAATGATCGAAATTTAGAAGGATTCCATTGTTTTCTGGAGTTGGGAATGGATGGACTGTATCGAATCAATGATTTGGAGACCGACTCGGGAACATTTCTTCGAGTTGACGACGTTGATGGTGACATACGTTTAGAACTCGGCGATGTACTGAGTCTGGGCATTGGATGTACAGAGATAGTAGTCTGGGGAGAGGTTCAACCGCCTCAACATGGAATGGTTGGTCAGAGCAGCAGTGGTGGTTGCTGCAGTGTGTCGTGAGTTTATTTTGAAGGAGAGTTATTATACATGTACCTCTTGGTAGCTACATGTAGTCTGCGGAAGGTACATGACACGAGAGCTCATGTACCTTCGAAGTACCTTCGAAGTAGTAGTAGAGAGTTTGTTGTTTGTTGTCTACATGTACCTTCTACTTCTACTTCTACGGCGACACTATTATTTTTTTTACATTTTTGATTTTATCCCACCCCCACTCTCACCCCCTCCGCCCTTCGTTGAATCTGCACCACGACGAAAACTAATGATGTTTGCTGGCGCACCATCCATGATTGTCTGAACATCAGCCGGTGCGGGTTCAAAAAAATCAAGCACCGGATGAGCGACTGTAGGACTCACAGCTACTTTGATCCCGGGTGGTGGTGGTGGTCGTTGTCTAGTCTTGGCTTTTTTAGAAAAGTACGAGCTCATTGGTACTCTGCTCGTTTCAAAAACAGGAACTTGCTCGGATTGGAGCTGTCGAATTCTCGCCAGCATCTCCTTGACTTTTTCAGGATGTTGGAACTGAAGGTCGTTGGTCTCCGTCGGATCCTCTGCCAAATTAAACAACCATCTTTTTTTTAATAATGACACATCTCTCTCCTTTGGCGTTTGTGCTTGATAAAATTCGTACTGACCACCATCACCAATTTTCCCATCTTTCGAAAGTGCTATAGCATTGTAATCTGTCACTTCTTTACCATATATAAAGTCAACGGGCCAAGCAAGACTGGGATCCTCTCCGTACCAATCACTCTTCCCAGGCCATCCCTCAATCATCTTCCAATCACCAACGCGCAAAGCGGTGCAGTCCATAAAAATTTGTGCATTTCTTTTTAATGAATCTTCCGGTTGATTTATTCCATCTGGTATTTCTGTATCCAACATATACAACATTTCTTTCCTCTGATGAACACCAGGATTATATGCACCCGCCACAAGACCAGACCACATATCCACGCCATCCAATGGTTTGCCACCCTGCGACGGATCACCAGGATAGCCTGCCATTTTTAACAGCGTTGGAAACCAATCCGTAACGTGGAGAAGTGCGTGAGACTCTGTTCCACGACGAGGAGGAGGTATTATCAGTGGATTTGGCGAGTAAACAAAAGCAGCTGCTCTCGTGCCACCCTCCCAAGGCGTCGCTTTGGACCCACGGTACGGCCAGTTGGAAGCTCCCGTAGTGATATCACCACCATTGTCACCGTAACAAATGAGGAGCGTGTTATGCCACATTCTTTTTCGACGCAAGCTTTCGACAATCGAAAGAATGGCTTCATCTAAATGAGAAATCATTCCAGCAAACTCTTGTCTTTTGACATGAGGAATGTGAGCAGCGTTCATGTCAGCATGACGCTGGTAGAACTGTGTGGGCCAGTGTGGAGCTGTGAAAGGAAGGTACAAAAATAGTGGACCATCCTTCTGCTCGTCGTGTGCCAGTACCATTCGAACTGCTTCGCGTGTGAAGACGTCGGTCGAGTGCGTGTAGTTGTCCGATGTCACATGCTCGTGGATGACAGTTCCATCACGTAAACGACGATCGTGCTTGTGATCAATGACGTTCACGGCTGGTCTTGGTTGCGCGACTACGGCACTGGGTATACCAGTACTTCTCCCTCGATGCTGCGATTTTCTCATTCCGTCACGATCATCACCACCACCAATCCATGTGATGTGTTCCCAGTGATCCTGAGCAGCTTGGTATCCACCAAAAAATTCATCAAATCCACGACCGAGTGGTGAGAAGCCAAAGTTTCCATGTCCAAGATGCCACTTGCCAGTTCCAACAACGCGATAGCCAACCTCTTTGAAACGCTGTGAGAGCGTTGCCTCGTCCTTTGGAATCCACGTTGGATCCTTGGTGAGTGCGACACCATGCTGTCCACCCATTCGCATGGGATATCGTCCGGTGAAGAGAGACGAACGAGTTGGCGAGCAGATTGGTGTGACGTAGTACTGTTTGAGCTTAATGCCACTCGCCATCAGTTCGTCCATGAAGGGAGTTTTGGGTGTTTGAGTGCCACCAGAGAAGGAGCCCATGTCGTTGGCACCCAGATCATCGAAGAGCGCCATGACAATGTGAGGACGGAGTGGAGAAGAAGAAGAAGAGGACGCAGTGACGGAGGACTTCACTTTGGACGAGGAGGAATGGGTGGAAGGCATGGACACTGGTGTCGTGAAGTTGGAGGAGAGAGGAGGAGAATGAGCAGATGCAGCGTTGCAAGATGATGAAGAGCAAGCATGCGAGGTGTCTTTGCCAGCAGAGGTGGGAGAGAAATTTATTAAAAGGAGAAGTAGCAGCAGGAGATTTCTATCACTGAGAATTTGAATTCTATTTGAGTTGGAAAGGTTTGTGTTGTGAGTGAGCAGGCGTAACATGTTCCAGGTGTTGTCTCTGCCAAGTCTGCTGTGTCTACTTGTACATAGATATACTTACGCTACGAATTGAACGATGATGTCATAAAAATCAGGGAAATATTCATAACCTTGAGCAGGCGGTGTACACATTTGTACACACATTGAAGATTCCCTGGTTCGTGTGGGTTCGGAAGATTTTTCAAGCGAAATTTGACCATAATCTGTAACCCATGTTGATACATGTAATTGAACTTTGTCTG
>Ga0307997_10000846_pt1 | contig 14091 bp, 9 predicted proteins | sample Davwhametageno36_FD_203165 | JGI IMG/M metagenome (GOLD analysis project Ga0307997, IMG submission 203165) | Marine microbial communities from Davis Island wharf, Antarctic Ocean - #36 | ecosystem: Environmental > Aquatic > Marine > Unclassified | place: Antarctic Ocean: Davis Island wharf... | reverse complement strand
GCTGAAAGGCGAATATACCGATAGCGCGGGCCCTGGTATCGATATGTACTCAATGCGTCAAGCCTTGGGTGTGACCGCAGGTATTACGCCGTTCAACTTCCCAGCCATGATCCCAATGTGGATGTTCGCCCCAGCGATTGCTTGTGGCAATGCGTTCATTCTCAAACCATCTGAGCGCGACCCATCGGTGCCTTTAATGCTGGCAGAATTGTTCGAAGAAGCTGGATTGCCTAAGGGTATTTTGCAGGTTGTGAACGGTGACAAAGAAGCTGTGGATGCAATCTTGCATCACGATGTGATACAATCCATCGGCTTTGTGGGTTCAACACCAATTGCCGAATATATCTATGCGACCGGTTGTGCTGAAGGCAAACGCGTTCAGTGTTTTGGCGGCGCCAAAAACCACATGATTATCATGCCCGATGCCGACATGGACCAAGCAGCTGATGCGCTTCTGGGCGCCGGTTACGGTGCGGCAGGCGAACGCTGCATGGCAATTTCAGTGGCCGTACCTGTAGGCGATGACACAGCGGACCGCTTGCTGGCCAAACTGATCCCACGCGTGGAAGCGCTAAAGGTTGGTCCTTATACGTCTGGCAATGATGTGGATTATGGCCCGGTTGTGACAGCTGCCGCCAAAGCCAATATTGAGCGTTTGGTACAAACTGGTATCGATCAAGGCGCTAATTTGGTAGTGGATGGTCGAGACTTTAATCTGCAAGGTTATGAAGACGGTTTCTTCGTTGGTGCGCATTTGTTCGACAATGTCACTAAGGACATGGACATCTACAAATACGAGATTTTTGGCCCAGTACTTTCAACGGTGCGTGCGAAAACCTATGAAGAGGCGCTCGGCCTTGCCATGGATCACGAATATGGTAATGGCACCGCCATTTTCACCCGTGATGGCGACACCGCGCGTGACTTTGCGAACCGCGTCAATGTGGGCATGATAGGCATCAACGTGCCAATTCCGGTGCCTTTGGCCTATCACACCTTTGGCGGTTGGAAAAAATCTGTGTTTGGCGATCTCAACCAGCATGGTCCAGATGCATTCAAATTCTACACACGAACTAAAACTGTGACCGCACGCTGGCCATCAGGCACCAAAGAAGGCGGAGAATTCAGCATTCCGCTGATGGAGTAACCACTCTTTTATGAAATTTCGGGGCCCTGCGGGGCCCCGGTTTCCAGACGATATAGCTGACAAAAAAGGGAGCTAGATTCCTACCACAGGATTTGGTTCACTTGCCACACAAGCAACCACAGGATCGCACCCATGGATTTTTCCCTTTCCGAAGAACAAACCGCCATTTTTGATATGGCCCGCGATTTCGGCGCCACCCATATCGCCCCCTTTGCGCGCGATTGGGAAGCAGCTGGTGAAATTCCAAAAACTCTTTGGCCACAATTGGCAGAACTGGGATTCGGTGGGCTTTGTGTGCGCGAGCAAAGCGGTGGATCAGGTCTGACTAGGCTGGATGCAACCTTAGTCTTTGAAGCACTATCTATGGCCTGCCCTTCAGTAGCGGCGTTTCTATCAATCCATAATATGTGCGCCGCGATGATCGATAAGTTTGGCGCCGAAGAATTGCGCGCCAAATATCTGCCCAAGGCGCTGAACATGGAGATGTTCTTCTCCTATTGCCTCACCGAACCAGACTCAGGCTCCGATGCAGCGGCCCTTAAAACCAAAGCGGTGAAATCCAACACAGATTACAGCCTCACCGGCACCAAAGCCTTCATCTCCGGCGGTGGCTATTCTGACGCCTATATCATCATGTCGCGCACCGGCGATGACAGCCCCAAGGGCATAACGGCCTTGATCGTTGAGGATGGCACTCAGGGCCTGTCCTTTGGCTGTTTGGAAGATAAAATGGGCTGGCGCTCGCAACCCACGCGACAGGTACAACTCGAAGATTGTAAAACGCCGATCGAGAACCTGCTCGGCGAAGAGGGTCGTGGATTCTCTTATGCCATGGCCGGACTTGATGGTGGGCGGCTTAATATCGCGGCCTGCTCACTCGGCGCAGCCCAACAGGCCTTTGACCAAACGCGCGCATATATGGCAGAGCGTAAGGCCTTCGGGAAATCTATCGATCAATTCCAGGCTCTGCAATTTCGCCTTGCAGATATGGAGATTGAGCTACAATCTGGCCGTACTTTCTTGCGGCAGGCGGCGTGGAAGCTGGACAACGGCGCGTCAGACGCCACGCATTTCTGCGCCATGGCCAAAAAATTGGTTACGGATATGGGAAGCAAAGTGGCCAATGATTGCCTGCAATTGCACGGTGGCTATGGCTATTTGGCCGATTACGGCATCGAAAAAACCGTGCGCGATTTGCGGGTGCATCAGATTTTGGAAGGCACCAATGAGATTATGCGGGTGATCGTAGCGCGGGGTCTCAACTCATGAGCGACCTAATTGCTCGAATTGACGGGACTGCAGGGCGCATCACTCTCAACCGCCCCGACGCTCTGAATGCGCTCACCTATGATATGTGTTTGGAGATCGAATCCCTGCTTGATCTTTGGGAAGCAGATCCAAACGTGTCCCTGATTATCTTTGATGCGGCCGGCGACCGCGCGTTTTGTGCAGGCGGCGACATCACAATGATGTATGCCACCGCCAAAGCCGGTGACTTTGAATATGGGCGCAAGTTCTGGACCGATGAATATCGCCTCAATGCCAAGCTGGCCATCTGCCCCAAACCGATAGTCAGCTTTCTGCATGGCTTCACCATGGGAGGTGGTGTGGGCCTTGGATGCCATGTGCCGCATCGTGTGGTCTGTGAAAACAGTCAAATAGCCATGCCAGAATGCGGTATCGGCTTGGTCCCGGATGCGGGCGGCTCGCTGCTGCTGGCCCGCGCTCCGGGGCGGTTTGGCGAGTATTTGGGCACCACCACCAGTCGAATGGGCCCTGCAGATGCAATTTTCGTGGGCTTTGCGGATCATTTCATCCTGCAAGAGCACTGGGGCGCAGTCATCCAATCGCTTTGCGACACCGGCAGCACAGAAGCTCTAGAAAGCTTCGCACAGGATCCCAGCCCTGCGCCGCTTATGGCGATTGAGGCCGAGGTCACAGAGTTTTTTCGCGGTGAGTATTTCGGTGATATTGTGATCAATCTTCAACATACTGGCGGTGATTTTTCGAGCAAGGCCCTTAAAAAATTATCCAGATCCTCACCTTTGGCCATGGCCGCCACCATTGAGATGATTCACCGCGTCCGGGGCTTAGATGACATCGTGCACGCTTTAGAGATGGAATACCGCTTCACGTACCGCGCGGCCGAACAAGGTGATTTCATCGAAGGCATCCGCGCTATGGTCATCGACAAAGACAAAAGTCCCAAGTGGCAACACAGCTTGACCGAGTCCTTGCTGCCCGCAGCCAGCGCGATGCTGCGCCCCCTTGGGGCAAATTCCCTAAACCTCACGGAGACACAATAAGATGAAAATCGGATTTGCAGGACTTGGAAATATGGGCACGCCCATGGCGGTTAATTTGACCAATGCTGGGCATGAGGTTGTGGGTTTTGATCCTGTAGCAGCGATCCCTGCAGGTGTCACTAAAGCTCAGACCGCCCAAGACGCGGCAAGCGGAGCCGATGTGGTGATTACCATGCTGCCCAACGGGGCCATTGCCCATTCTGTGGCCAGTGACATTTTACCTGTCATGACCAAGGGTGCCGTACTGTTGGATTGTTCTACTATCGATGTAGCCTCGGCGCGGGCCATGGATCAGTTGGCCCAAGACCATGGCATCGGCTTTCTAGACGCGCCCGTATCCGGCGGAGTTGGTGGCGCTTCGGCAGGAACACTCACCTTCATGGTCGGTGGCTCAGATAGCGCCTTTGCAACAGCTGGCCCATTGTTTGATACCATGGGACAAAAATCCGTGCATTGCGGCGTGGCGGGCAATGGCCAAGCGGCCAAAGTCTGCAACAACATGATACTCGGAATCACCATGATCGGGACCTGCGAGGCCTTTGCGCTGGCCGATAAGCTGGGGCTAGACCGTCAAGCGATGTTTGATGTGGTCAGCACTTCGTCTGGCTACAGCTGGACAATGAACGCCTATTGCCCCGCCCCGGGCATTGGCCCGCAAAGCCCTGCGGATAATGATTACAAACCCGGTTTCGCCGCTGACCTTATGCTCAAGGATTTGCGCTTGTCACAGCAAGCGGCCATTGACGTTGATGCGGATACGCCAATGGGCGCTGCGGCCATGGCGCTTTATCAAACGTTTGTAGAACAAGAAGATGGTGCAGGCCAAGATTTCTCAGCCATGTTGCCACGATTTGAGGGCCGTAGCCGCTCCTAGGAGATAACACTATGTTGATGCAAGACTTCGCCGCTGATCTCACTTATCAGGTTTTACCTGACGATGTGCTGCCAGTCTTGCGCCGTTCCTTACTCGACACTTTGGGGGTTGCAGCCATTGGATCGCAAAGCGAGATGGCTCAAATTGGCACCAAGACGGCTCAGGCTCTGTTTGGCCCCACCGCCGCCTCCTCGGCGCGCTGCCTTTTTGATGGCAACCTCGCCAGCGCAGCTGGGGCCGCCATGGCAGGGGCCATGACCATCGACAGCGTGGATGCCCATGACGGTACCTCCCCCTGTAAAGGTCACGCAGGCTCAGCCATTTTCCCCAGCCTTTTTGCCCTAGCAGATGGGCGCGGACTGACGGGCCAAGACTTGGCCACCTATTTGGCGCTGGCCTATGAGATTTCCTACCGCGCCGGGCTCACACAGCATGACACCTGCACCGATTACCACACCTCTGGTGCTTGGACCGCCGTGGGCGTGGCCGCCATGACCGCACGGATTTTGGGCTGTGATGCAGCTCAGATCCATGAAGCGGCCGGAATTGGCGAATATCACGGCCCACGCAGCCAAATGATGCGCTGTATCGATCATCCAACCATGGTGCGTGACGGTGTTGGTTGGGGGGCGCCTACGGGTGTCACCGCCGGGGTTTTGGCTCAGACTGGCTTTACCGGCGCACCGGCCCTGACCTGTCAAGGACCTCAATGGTGGGGCTTGGGAGACAGCTGGAAACTGGTGACAGACACCCATTATAAGCCCTACCCCTGCTGCCGCTGGTCTCACCCGAGTATAGACGCCGCAGCAGAGTTGATGGTGCGTCATGGGCTGTCACATCATGACATTGTCTCAGTGGAGATCAAAACCTTCCACAATGCCACCCGCCTTGCGGGCCATACGCCAGTTAGCGCAGATGAATTTGCCTATTCTATTGCATTTCCCGTAGCCTGCATGATTGTGCGCGGCCAAGTGGGCATGCCGGAGTTGGATATATCCGCCCTAAGCGATCCCGCAATTTTGCGCATCAGCACCGCCACAAGCTTGATTGATGATCCCCATTTAACTCAGATCAGCGACGGCAAACGCTGGGCACAGGTCTCAATCTTGATGCGAGATGGCACAAGACATAAAGCCGCCCCACGCACTCCACGCGGGGATACCGACCTGCCACTCAGCAACAAGGAAATATCAGACAAATATCACCTCTTCGCAGACCCAATCATAGGAGCTGAAACCGCCGGGCGTATCGAAACCCTCTGCGCTAAATTTGATTACTTGGACGCAGGTGGCGTGCAAGGTCTGTTGGATATCATCCTGCAAAAACCGGGGGCTTAACCCGCCACCACCTCTTTTAGGGTCAACAAGTCTTTCAAGTAACGACCAGTGTGACTGGCTTCTACTTTTGCCACCGCCTCAGGTGTGCCCTTAGCAACCACATGCCCACCCCCATCGCCGCCCTCGGGGCCAATATCAATGATATGATCTGCAGTTTTTACCACATCTAAATTATGTTCAATCACGATCACAGAGTTGCCTTGATCCACCAATTCATGCAGCACTTCCAATAGTTTGCGCACATCTTCAAAATGCAGGCCTGTGGTGGGTTCATCCAGTATGTAAAGGGTGCGGCCTGTGCTGCGTTTGGACAGCTCTTTCGACAATTTCACCCGTTGCGCCTCACCGCCCGACAGGGTCGTTGCTTGCTGGCCAACCTTGATATAGCCCAAGCCAACCCGCATCAACGCATCCATTTTCTCACGGATTGAGGGCACGGCTTTAAAAAACTCCTGAGCAGATTCAACGGTCATATCCAAGACATCGGCAATCGATTGGCCCTTAAATTTTACCTCAAGCGTTTCGCGGTTGTAGCGCGCACCTTTGCAGGTCTCGCATTCCACGTAGACATCTGGCAGGAAGTGCATCTCAATCTTGATCACACCATCCCCATGACAGGCCTCACAGCGTCCGCCTTTTACATTAAAAGAGAAGCGCCCAGGCTTGTATCCGCGCGCTTTAGATTCGGGTAGCCCCGCGAACCAATCGCGAATTGGAGTAAAAGCCCCAGTATAGGTGGCAGGATTCGAGCGTGGTGTGCGGCCAATGGGACGCTGATCAATGTCAATCACCTTGTCAAGATGCTCCAAGCCTTTGACCGCTTCACAAGGCGCAGGCGTTTGACGCGCGCCATTGAGATTCATAGAGGCGGTTTTAAACAGAGTTTCAATGGTCAGAGTGGACTTGCCGCCGCCAGATACTCCGGTGACACAAACAAATTGTCCCAAGGGAAAATCCACAGTGATATTTTGTAAATTGTTTCCGCTGGCTTTGCGAACGGTAACTTTTTTATTATTGCCAACCCTGCGTGTGCTGGGAGCTTCAATCCTGCGTCGTCCGGCCAAATAATCACCGGTGATTGAGGCGCTATTGGCGATGATCTCAGCGGGCGTGCCACAGGCCACCACTTCACCGCCATGAATGCCCGCACCGGGCCCAATGTCGAAGACATAATCCGCCTCGCGGATGGCCTCTTCGTCATGCTCCACCACAATCACCGTATTACCTTGATCGCGCAGATTTTTCAACGTTGCCAGTAGCCTGTCATTATCGCGTTGATGCAACCCGATACTGGGTTCATCCAAGACATAAAGCACCCCTTGCAGGCCCGAACCAATTTGGCTGGCCAAACGGATGCGCTGGCTCTCGCCGCCCGACAATGTGCCAGAGTTGCGCGCAAGCGTCAAATACTCAAGCCCCACATTATTCAAGAATCCAAGCCGCTCGCGGATTTCCTTCAAAATGGGCCCCGCAATTGCGAGCTTTTGTTTGCCTAATTGATCAGGCACGCTTTGGCACCAATCGAAGGCTTCTTTGATCGACATCTGTACCACTTGACCTGCATGTAACCCAACGATTTTCACCGCCAAGGCCTCAGCCCGCAGCCGGTAGCCACCGCAGGTTCCGCAAGAGCGGTTGTTTTGGTAGCGTTCAAACTCTTCCCGAATCCAGTTGCTATCGGTTTCGCGGTAGCGCCGTTCCATATTGGGAATAACGCCTTCAAAGGTGCGCGTGACCTGATACACCCGCCCACCTTCGTCATAGCGAAACAAAATTTCTTCGTTGCCAGAGCCATAGAGAAAGGCTTTTTGTACGTCTTCAGGCAGATCTTTCCATTTGGTAGAGCGATTAAATTTATAATGGTTGGCGATGGATTCAATGGTTTGCAGAAAATAAGGTGATTTGCCTTTGCGCCATGGGGCCAAGGCACCATCATAAATCTTCAGGGTCTGATCAGGCACCACCAAACGCTCGTCAAAAAACAACTCAACCCCCAAGCCATCGCAATCCGGACAGGCGCCGAAGGGGGCGTTGAACGAAAACAAGCGAGGCTCAATTTCGGGGATAGTAAAACCAGAGACAGGACAAGCAAATTTTTCGCTAAAGGTATGGCGCTCAGGATCCCCCTCCGCTGGGGCTGTTTCCAAAATAGTGATGCCATCTGCCAAATCGAGCGCCGTGCGAAAGCTATCGGCTAAGCGGGTTTCAACGCCCTCGCGCACAACGATGCGATCGACAATCACATCGATATCATGGCGAAATTTTTTATCCAAGGTTGGAGGCTCGTCTAAATCATAGAACTCGCCATCCACTTTGACCCGCTGAAAACCCTGTTTGCGAAGCTCTAAAAATTCTTTGCGGTACTCGCCCTTACGGTCGCGCACGATAGGAGCCAGCAGATAGCCCCGAGTGCCCTCCTCCATCGCCATAACCCGGTCTACCATGTCTTGCACTTGCTGGGCCTCAATAGGCAGGCCAGTGGCAGGCGAAAACGGCGTGCCCACCCGCGCGAACAGTAATCGCATATAGTCATAGATTTCAGTGACTGTGCCCACGGTTGAGCGCGGGTTTTTTGAAGTGGTTTTTTGCTCAATAGAAATTGCTGGGCTCAAACCACTGATGTGATCCACATCTGGTTTTTCCATCATATCAAGGAATTGCCGCGCATAGGCCGAGAGGCTTTCCACATAACGCCGCTGCCCTTCAGCATAGATCGTGTCAAAGGCAAGCGATGACTTTCCCGAGCCCGATAGACCAGTGATCACCACCAATTGATCGCGCGGAATATCCACATCGATATTTTTGAGATTATGCTCGCGCGCCCCGCGAACTTCGATTTTTTTCAGCTCAACCATAATGGACCCCAGTCTTTGAGTTCAACATAGTGTTAAGTCGCGCCAGGACCAATATAAAAGAGAGAACATTATATGAACATAAGGCGATTAACCGCGTAATGTTTCAAAATATACGATGCGGTCAGCTTTAAAGCAAAGAGAGCAGGCCAAACTTTATGACTTTGGCCCGATATCAGATCATAGGTTTAGATATGGATCGCGCGGTCCCAAGCGTCCAACACGCTTTCATGCATCATCTCAGATAGGGTTGGATGCGGGAACACCGTTTGCATCAGATCTTCTTCGGTGGTCTCCAATTGACGACCAACAACATAACCTTGGATCAGCTCCGTGACTTCAGCCCCAATCATATGGGCGCCCAAAAGTTCGCCAGTTTTGGCGTCAAATACAGTTTTGACCATGCCTTCCGCTTCGCCCAAAGCAATTGCCTTGCCATTGCCCATAAAGGGGAAACGTCCCACACGGATCTCATAGCCTGCATCACGCGCTTGAGCTTCAGTATGACCCACACTGGCCACCTGCGGCGTGCAATAGGTGCAGCCAGCAATGCTTTCAGGTTTGACCGAATGCGGTGAGCCACCAGCTATCAACTCAGCGACCATAACACCCTCGTGGCTGGCTTTATGTGCAAGCCATGGTGCGCCGGCCACGTCCCCGATTGCATAGACGCCCATAACGCCGGTCCGGCAATAAGCATCTGTGGTGATATGGGTCCGGTCAACATTTACACCCAAGGCTTCCAGCCCTAAGTTTTCAACATTGCCTACAATCCCAACCGCTGAGATCACCGTATCGAAGACCTCTTTGGTGATTTTGCCGACTTGCTCAATATGTGCTGTCACCGATCCCACACCACGATCCAGCTTTTTCACCATGGTTTTAGTGCGAATCTTCATGCCTTGTTTTTCAAAAGCTTTCTGCGCGAAGGCCGAAATCTCAGCATCTTCCACAGGCAGAACCTGGTCCATAACTTCCACCACTGTGGTGTCAGCGCCCAGCGTGTTATAGAAACTGGCAAACTCAATGCCAATCGCACCTGATCCAATGACCAAAAGCTTTTTCGGCATGCGCGGTGGGACCAAAGCTGTTTTATAGGTCCAAACCAGATCTCCATCCCCTTCCAAGCCGGGCAGTTCACGGGCTCGGGCGCCGGTGGCGATGATGATATGTTTGGCCGTCAGCGCTTTGGCGCCCTTGGCTGTTTTGACCACGACCTTGCCCGGTGCGGTGATTGTCGCATCGCCCATCAGCGAAACCACTTTGTTTTTATTCAACAAATGCGTCACGCCTCCGTTCAGCTGCTTAGCAATGCCGCGCGAGCGGGCCACAACAGCATCCAAATCATAATCAATATTTTGCGCCAACAGGCCAAATTCTTTGGCGCGTTGCATCAGATGATAAACTTCCGAAGAGCGCAGCATCGCTTTGGTTGGGATACAGCCCCAGTTGAGGCAGATACCACCCATATGCTCACGTTCCACAACAATGGTTTTCAATCCCAGTTGCGCTGCACGAATAGCAGCCACGTAGCCACCGGGCCCCGCACCAATAACGATCACGTCATATGCATTGTCAGCCATCACAGGACTCCACTTAATAATTAGTTTAATATTAAACTATAATGCAAACTGGTGCAAATCTAATTTTCGCAAAGTCCATAACTTTCAAAAATCGCAGTTTAGGGGTAGGATTATGACGCGGCGATTATGGTTTCGAGCGTGAATCCATAACCGCCAGCTTTATCATAGGCGATTTCCGGGGCGGTTGCCCGACGGCTCAAAACATCGTTGCGAGCGGGAAAGCGGCCAAACTTACGGATAATTTCACGATGCGCCTGAGCATGGGGCAACTGTTGAATTTTACCCTCAGGCAGCCGCGTGAGAATCAACCGCACTGCGCGGTCTTGATCCGTTAGACTTTCCGAATGCGTCAAGGGCATGTAGAAAAATTGCCGTGCAGGCTCATCAATCCTCAGATCCCACCCATTTTGCAACGCCGCTTTAGAGGCGGCCAAGGCCTGTCGATCTGATCCAAAAGAGCGAGCCGTTCCGCGAAACATATTGCGCGGCATCTGGTCCATCAAAATCAGGTAGGCAAGCGTACCAGTGGCATAGGTGAGCCATAGCGCATTAGCCCCATTAACCGTGTCCCACCAAACCTGCTCGAAGCGATCTCGGACCTCTTGATCAAGCCCCTCGCCCGGCACATACCAGCCTTTCGGTCCGATTTCGTCCAGCCAAAAACCTACAACGTCATGTACAGTTGTCATACGCTAGCCCCGATGTGTCCGCTCTAAGACAATTTTTACGCATCTAGATCAAAAGTGCAAAGGGAAATGTCACTTTATGTTTCATACGTTTCGTCTTCCAATAAGGTTTCGATATAGTACACAGAAGCAACCTCAACGGCCACGGGACTGGCCGAGGGCATAACTGCCGCATAAGCCCCGTCCTCGATGCCATCACGCGACCGCTGTGTCATCCGATATCCGGCATAGCCCGTAAGGGTTAACATCAAGACTGCGATCACCATGAAGAAGGCCTGGGTGCCAAAAACATCCATCATCCAACCCGTCACCAAAGGGCCCATAATAGCACCCATCCCGTTGATGAAGATCAGCCCACCAGAGGCTGCGGCCATATTATCGGCTTCAAGGTAATCACTAGTATAGGCAATCAGCAGTGAATACAGAGGATTTGAGGTGCCCCCAATCACAAAAGCCGCTACCAAAAGCACTCCGAAATAATGGTCAAACAAAAAGCCTACAAGGGACATGACCCCGCCCACGGCGGCGACAATCAGAATCACCACTCGACGGTCAATATGATCCGAAAACCAACCGATTGGATATTGCATTAATAATGCGCCGACGTAGATGCTCGATACAAACATGGAGATCTGTACGATGGTAAGTCCAGCGGCCATGCCGTAAACCGCCGACATGCCAAATTGAGCTGAAAACACCCCGCCCAACAAGAACATCCCAAAACAGCCCAAAGGGGACGTTTCAATCAACGTTTTGAGCGGCATCGGTTTTGTCGTCTCAAATGCCGGTGTGGGGGAAATAGATAGCAAAATCGGCGCGAAGGAGATCGACACCAAAACCGAGGCGACGATAAACAAGGCGTAACCGCCTGCGTCGCCCATGACCAAGAGCACCTGTGCACACACAATCCCGAACATCTGAACAATCATATAAACTGACAATGTCTTGCCGCGATTAGTATTGTCAGCGGAATTGTTCAGCCAGCTTTCCGCCGTGACATAAACTCCCGAAAAGCAAAACCCAATCACAACACGGCCCAAAACCCAAGCCACGGGATGCGCAAAAGCAGGGTAGAGAATCAAGATCGCAGAGATAAACGAGGCCAAGGCCGCAAAGACCCGCACATGCCCGACCCTACGGATCATCTTTGGCGCCAAACGCGAACCACCCAAGAAACCCGCGAAATAGGCCGACATCACAATAGACATATTAAAGGTTGAAAACCCTTCAATACCACCACGCACACCGAGCAAGGTGCCCTGCAAGCCGTTGCCAACCATCAACAACATCATACCGAGCAGTAACGCCCATGAGCGCGACAATACTTGAAACATAAAACAACCTCAAATTTTCATAGTTAATGAACGGGGAGCTGTAGTCTAAGATGGGATCACATCTTTTGGCATCCCAACGCCTTTATTGCGGGAATAGCAATGACGTATCGCCGTAGCTGAAAAATCGATACTCTTGTGTCACAGCATGGGCGTAGATTTGGTCCAGCTGATCTTTGCCAATCAAGGCCGCCACAAGCATCATCAAAGTGGATTTAGGTAGATGAAAATTAGTCATCAAACCATCAGTAACTTTAAAGTCAAATCCGGGGTAGATAAAAATATCTGTATTGCCCTCAAACGGTTGCAAGGTTCCGCCCTTAGCAGCAGTTTCAATCAACCGCAGCGCTGTCGTGCCCACCGGGATTATGCGGCCACCCTTGGCTTTGGTGGCCTCAATCTCCACCACGGTTTGCGCGCTGACGTGGCCCCATTCTGCATGCATTTTATGAGTGCTGATATCCTCAACCTTGACCGGCAAGAACGTCCCTGCCCCGACATGCAAAGTCACAAAGCTTATCTTCACGCCTTTTTTGGCCAATGCCGCCAAGACTGCCGCATCGAGATGCAGCGAGGCTGTGGGCGCTGCAACCGCGCCACGATGCTTGGCCCAAATGGTTTGATAATCCGTCTTATCTTGCGTATCGGCCGCGCGTTTGGAGGCGATATAGGGAGGCAAAGGCATCTGGCCACTGGCATCAAGTGCTGCATCGAAGGCGTCGCCTTCCACTGAGAAAGACAAAAGCGCCTCCCCTTCAGATTTATCCATACAGATGGCCGATAGACTTGCGGCAAAAACAACTGCTTCACCCACAGCCAGTTTGCGCAGGGGCTTAACCAAGGCTTTCCACTGCCCAGCCGCCAGCGGTTCTAACAGGGTGACTTCGATCTTAGCCTGCATCAAGCCCTGAGCTGATTGCCGAGCCCGCGTCCCGCTGAGACGTGCGGGGATCACCTTAGTGTCATTGAGCACAAGACGGTCACCAGGGCGCAAAAAGTTGCAAATATCTCGCACATGCGCATCTTCAATCCCCGCGCTAGTGCCCACCAAGAGCTTAGCGTCGCCTCGTGGGGTCACGGGACGCACGGCGATCAACTCCTGTGGGAGTTCAAAATTAAAATCGGAAAGTTGCATCTAGTTCTGCTCTGGTGCTTTGCGGCGAAAAATCTCTCGAAACATCCCCGGGGTAAACAATGACAGCGGATTCACAGTCGTCTCGGGCTCGTCAATAGCACCGCCCAGCATAAAGTTGAACCCAATCAAGCCCTCCCCGCGCCGTGTCAAAAACGCCCCTATACCATTGAACAAATAAAACGGCGACAACACCCCCTGCAAATCCAATTCTTTGCGCTTTGTGTTGATATAACCATCCAAAGACATCCCGAGTGAAGGACCCACAGCGCTGGATTCATAGATCGTAAACAGCTCGTTTTTTAAGTTAAATGTACCATTGATCGTATCAAAGAAGATACCCTTGCCGTCCATTTGATCCAACAGGCCTAAGATAGAGGCCGCGCTCAGAAGTTGCGCCACCTGCGGGGCATCCTTGATCCGCACATCACTTATCTTTAAATCACCATTCCAGCCGCCCTCATGCGGGGTCAAGAGCAGAGTCATCAAACCCCCATTACCTTGGCGCAACAGCCCCGCATCACGCAGCGCCCCACCAGCATCTTGTGATACCAAATCCAAGCGCAGGTTGTCATCGTGACCCGACATTCTGCCAGAGATCAGCGTACCTCCATTTACCTTGCCCGAAAACAGCCCCCCCGCACTTAATCCATTGGAAAACTCAGCAGCTACATTGGTCAGCGTCAAACTGTCAGAGATTTGTAGCTGCCGCAGGCTGATCGCCAATGGCGCCGTAGGACCCACATCGCCCACATCTTGCGATGTAGATTGTGGGAATTTGCGAAGATCCAAGCTGCCATCAGTCACCAAAATCCGCATCGGCTTACCGGCGCCACGGTTGAC
>Ga0307997_10000844_pt1 | contig 14111 bp, 17 predicted proteins | sample Davwhametageno36_FD_203165 | JGI IMG/M metagenome (GOLD analysis project Ga0307997, IMG submission 203165) | Marine microbial communities from Davis Island wharf, Antarctic Ocean - #36 | ecosystem: Environmental > Aquatic > Marine > Unclassified | place: Antarctic Ocean: Davis Island wharf... | reverse complement strand
TGCGTGTGGTGAAACTGTCAGGATTTGTGAATTCCACTCAAGATTATACTGAACAACCCAAAGTAATAAACGGCGCATCTGATTTCTTGGTTGAAGCCCTTGGAGATGCCGGCAAACATGCTCGTGCTGCGGTTTCATCGCCCTCATTGCCCATGGGCGTTGCGGTGGAGATCGAAGGGATCTTCCAAATCGCATGACAAACCTGCCCGCCAGTTTCCTAGCCCGCCCCATTGCCCATCGTGGATTACATTGTGCAGCGGATGGGCGCGCTGAAAATTCGCCTGCGGCTCTAAATGCAGCGATTGCGGCGGACTATGGCATTGAAATTGACGTGCAGCTGTCAAGCGATGCAACCGCGATGGTGTTTCATGACTATCACCTTGGTCGCCTCACATCCCAAACCGGTGCCATTGCCCTGCACAGCGCACAAGCTCTGTCGGAAATCATCTTAACAGGCGGGCAAGAGACCATACTAAGCTTAGAGCAAACTTTGGCGTTGGTGGCAGGTCGGGTTCCGCTGTTGATCGAAATCAAAGATCAAGACGGCAATATGGGCGGCGATGGGGGCCCGCTTGAAGAAGCCGTTGCGGCGGCGTTGAAATCCTATGACGGCGACGTGGCCGTGATGTCCTTCAACCCAAATGCAATAGCTGTCTTTGCGGCGCTGAGCCCGGAAACACCGGTCGGTTTGGTAACAGATCGGTTTACGGCCACTGATTGGCCAACACTTTCCTCCAACACCCGCGAACATCTGAGTAAGATTTCTGATTTTGATAGGGTCGGCGCCTGTTTTATTTCCCACAATCAAGCACAATTAGATGATCAAGTGGTCACTGATCTGAAAGCTCATGGTGTGCCTATCCTGTGTTGGACCGTGCAATCACGAGCCGATGCAGTAAAGGCCCAAACCATTGCAGACAATATCACCTTCGACGGTTATCTCGCTTGACCTTTGGCCATCATGCCGCATCTTGAAGATAAGCAATATATCGAGAGCACCGTGGGTCAAGAGACGCAAATAGAAATCAACGTGCTCACCAGCCTGTCTCAAATCTCTGAGACAGAGTGGGACAGCTGCGCCTGCCCGGAGGCCAAAGATGGCCGTCCCGCAGACCCTTTTACCACGCATCGCTTTTTGAAAGCGCTGGAAGACAGCCATTCTGTTGGGACCCGTACCGGTTGGACCCCGCATTATTTACAAGCCAAACAGGACGGTAAAACCATCGGCGTGGCCCCACTCTACGGCAAAAGCCACAGCCAAGGTGAATATATCTTCGATCATAATTTTGCGCAGGCCTATGAAAACTCTGGTGGCGAGTATTACCCTAAATTGCAGATGGCCGTGCCCCATACCCCAGCCACTGGACGGCGGCTTTTGGTAGCACCAGAGCATACCGCGATCGCTCGATCCGCTTTAGTGCAGGGCGCATTACAACTGGCTGCAGAACATAAGCTATCCTCCCTCCACATTACTTTTTGCACCCAATCCGAAGCAGAGGCTGGGGCGCAAATGGGCCTACATCCGCGCAAATCGCAGCAATTTCATTGGATGAATGACAGTTACGACAGTTTCGACGATTTTCTAGCTAATCTCAGTAGCCGCAAGCGCAAGAACATCCGCAAAGAACGCACGCAAGCTCAAGATTTTGGTGGTGATATCGAAATTTTGACCGGGGATGATATCCAACCACATCATTGGGACGCCTTTTGGACATTCTATCAAGATACCGGCGCACGCAAATGGGGTACGCCGTATCTGACACGCCAGTTTTTCAATGAAGCCCAGGCGCATCTGCGCCAAGACTTGCTACTGGTTTTGGCTAAAATCGATTGCAGATATGTGGCCGGAGCACTGAACTTTATAGGGCGTGAGGCGCTTTACGGCCGATATTGGGGCTGTGTTCAGGATTTCCCCTGCCTGCATTTCGAATTGTGCTACTATCAAGCTATCGACTTCGCCATTTCTCAGCGCCTGCTGCGTGTAGAGGCTGGTGCCCAAGGCGCTCACAAGCTGGCCCGTGGGTATTTGCCGGTTGTCACCCATTCGTTGCATTGGTTCGGCGATGCCAGATTTTCTGACGCGGTTGCGCGGTACTTACAAGCCGAGCGTGAAGCGGTCGACGACGAAATTGACGTACTGACCAGCTATGGCCCCTTTAAAAAAGTAGAGATTGAGGAACAACAATGACCAAAGCCCTGACAGACCGAAGCACCTTAGACCCTCTTTTTGGATCCGGCTGGTCCATTGTTGAAGGGCGCGATGCTTTGACAAAGGATTTTAAATTCAAAACTTTTCGTCAGGCCTGGGCTTGGATGACCGAGATGGCTCTCTGGGCCGAAAAGCTGGATCACCATCCGGAATGGTCCAACACCTACAACCGTGTTCAGGTGATTTTGACCACTCATGATTGTAATGGCTTGTCGGATCTGGATGTAAAACTGGCCGAACGTATGGACACGGCCGCCAGCTAATATCTGCGCGGGTAAGCTAACCCATGTTGGCGAGCAAGTTCTCTCCACCGGAAATGTCACAAATGCCCAGCGCAGTTTCCAGGTTTAAGATGCTAACAACACCGTCATCCACCAGCATCGCATAGCGTGATGAACGCCCAACAAAGCCCACTGCCTCAACATCAAAATTCATGCCGATCGCTGTTGTAAAAGCGCTAACCGGATCGGCCCACATAGACAGACCTGCGGCGGCGGCACCACTTACTTTGCTCCACTCCCGCATCACATGGACGTCGTTCACCGCAACGCATACGATCTCATCCACACCTTTAACTCTGAATTGATCAATCGTTCTAATGAAGGATGGTACATGTGCCGAAGAACAGGTAGGTGTGAATGCCCCAGGCAGGCCAAAGAGGACGATTTTTCGACCAGACGTCAGAGCATCAATTGTGACTTCCTCAGGACCATCATTCCCCATGCGTCGAAGTATTGTTGATGGTAGTTTGTCACCTTGAGATATTGCCATTTCATTGATCCTTCATTCATTGTAAATCTGATGGCATTAGATATAGGATACTTGGATCAAGTTACCAGAGGTCGCGCACAATGTCGGGAATTGTTATTATTGGAGCAGGTCAGGCGGGTTCATCCTTGGCAATCAAATTGCGCGCCTTGGGCTATGACGGCGACGTGACGCTAATTGGCGATGAACCAGTCCCACCCTACCAACGCCCTCCTTTGACTAAAAAATACCTTTTGGGTGATATGGCTCTGGATCGATTGTATTTGCGCCCCCGTGACCTTTACACCGAACAACTAATTTCCTTGCGCCTGAACACCCAAGTCACGACGATCAATTCCGCTGAAAATAGCATTTCCATCGGAGATGAGACACTCAGCTATGACCATCTGGCCCTCACCACAGGCTCCACCCCACGCCTACTTCCGGCGGCTATTGGCGGCAGACTGGATGGTGTGTTTGCGGTGCGCAGCTTGGCTGATGTGGATGCGATTCAGCCTGCCTTTGGGCGTGGTGGTCATGTGTTGATCATTGGTGGCGGGTATATCGGACTCGAAGCGGCAGCCGTGGCCGCGGCCAAGGGCTTAAGGGTTACATTGGTGGAAATGGCTAACAGAATTTTGCAACGGGTAGCCTGTGCGGAAACCTCAGACTACTTCCGCATCTTGCACCAAAGCCATGGGGTGACGATCCTCGAGGGAGTGAGCTTAGAGCGGTTGACCGGCGGGGGTCACGTCACTGGCGCAGCTCTCAGTAATGGCAAAACGCTTGAAATTGATTTTGCAATTGTCGGGGTTGGGATTTTGCCCAGTACGGGTCTGGCCGAAGCCGCTGGGCTCAGCCTAAACAACGGAATAGAAACTAACAGCAAAGGTCAAACATCCGTGCCAAATATTTGGGCTGCGGGTGATTGTGCCAGTTTCCCATATCAAGACGGGCGCATCCGGTTGGAAAGCGTGCCTAATGCAATTGATCAGGCCGAGGTTGTAGCCGCGAATATGATGGGTGCTGGGCAAGACTATACCGCGACGCCGTGGTTCTGGTCCGATCAATACAGCGTAAAATTGCAGATTGCCGGTTTGAACACCGGTTTCACAGATCTCGTCGTGCGCGACAGCGGCACTGCGTGCTCACATTGGTACTATAAGTCCGGAACCCTACTGGCTGTCGACGCCATGAATGATCCCCGGGCCTATATGGTGGCCAAGCGGCTTATTGAGGCCGGTAAATCCGCAGATCCTGCCATTGCAGCTGATCCGCAGAGTGACCTCAAGGCACTACTGCAAGGATGAGAATAATTGCTGGCAAAAACCGTGGACTGAAATTGGCCAATCTGGGCAAGGGTGACATGGCAGCACATCTGCGTCCCACCACAGACAGGGTACGCGAAAGCCTGTTTAATGTTATGCAAAACTGGGTAAATTTTAACGGCCTTCGAGTTTTGGATTTATTTTCAGGCACGGGGGCTTTAGGGCTGGAGGCCCTGTCGCGGGGCGCGCAGCATGCCACTTTTGTCGAAAACGGTCGAGTGGGACAAAAACTAATACAGCAAAATATCACCCTGATGAGAGCCTCTGACTGCACCACTTTGCTGGCACAAGACGCCACAAAGCTGATACCAGGTACACATTGTGATTTAGTGTTTTTGGATCCGCCCTATGGACAGTCGCTTGGCGAACGGGCTTTGACCAGCGCGCGGGCCCAAGGCTGGATCGCGCCAGACGCTCTGATTGTTTTTGAAGAAGCTTCCGCCATGACCCCCGAAGGTTTCATCATGCAAGACACCCGTAAATTTGGTGGCACAACCCTCACACTGTTAAGCCCACGTTAAGCATCGCGTGACAGATGGGATTGACTTCTTACAAGTCAGCGCCTACCTGCGCCCCTGCCCGGTTGGCAATTCTGACTGCTCACGCAGCACTTTGACCTGACCGAACCCAAGGCTTTGCCTTGGGGATGCGTGTTACAGTCAAAGGGCAATCCCGCCTAAATGATCGAAGTGATCCGCCAACTATGCGCTTTTCAGCGCAAGGGATAAATTATGACGTTTGAAGAACTGGGCTTAATGCCTCGCCTCGTGGAACAACTGGCCGCACAAGGCATCGTTGATCCAACCCCAATCCAAGTCCAAGCCATTCCGCATGCCCTCGCTGGCCGCGATGTGATGGGCCTGGCACAGACGGGCACCGGTAAAACTGCGGCCTTCGGCCTGCCAATCATGAACCATTTGCTTAAAGTGGGCAGCAAGCCTATGCCAAAATCAGTGCGTGGTTTGATCTTGGCCCCCACCCGCGAGCTGGCTGGTCAGATCAAAGATAATCTATCCACCTACTCACAAGGCACCCATATAAAGGTTGGTTTGGTTGTGGGCGGCATGTCCATCAGCTCACAGATCAACCGTTTGGCCCGTGGCACAGATCTTTTGATCGCCACGCCCGGCCGCCTAATTGATTTGATTGAGCGCAAAGCCGTTGAGCTGTCACAAACACAATTTCTGGTGCTCGATGAAGCCGACCAAATGCTGGATCTTGGCTTTATCCATGCGCTGCGCCAAATCGCGCCTTTGCTGGCAAAAGAACGCCAAACAATGCTGTTTTCGGCAACCATGCCAAAACACATGAACGAATTGGCAGACACCTACCTGAAAAACCCAGAGCGAGTTGCCGTGTCACGTCCCGGTGAGGTTGCAGATAAGATCACACAAGAAGTACACTTTGTGGCCGGTGTTGCCAAAACAGAATTCCTGATCGAAAAACTTGCCGAGCACCGTGACGATGCAGCCATCGTTTTTGCCCGGACCAAACATGGCTCCGAGCGCTTGATGAAAGCCCTCGCAAAATCCGGCTACGCCACAGATTCTGTGCATGGCAATAAATCTCAAGGTCAGCGCCAGCGCGCGATTGATTCCCTGCGCACCGGCAAAATCAAAGTTTTGGTGGCCACCGATGTGGCCGCCCGTGGTTTGGACATTCCAGACGTACGCTTTGTTTATAACTATGACCTGCCAAATGTGCCTGAAAATTACATACACCGGATCGGCCGAACTGCGCGTGCAGGCCGTGACGGTCGGGCCATTGCCTTTGTTGCACCTGATGAGATGGGTGAATTGAAGGATGTGGAAAAAGTTTTGAAGGCAGAAATTCCAATCGCCAGTGGCCGTCGGTGGGATCTCGTCCCCGGCGTCGACACCCGCAAACCCAAACGCAAGCAGCCTACTGGCCGCGGTGGCCCAAGTGGTCAACGCCGTGACAAAGATAAATCCCATGGCGGCCGTCCTGGAGCAAAAGCTGGCGGCAAATCCTCTGGCGCTGGTAAACCGTCCGGCGGTGGCGTCGGTAAGCCAAGTTATGACGCGAAGCCTACACTCGAGGGCCGTTGGGATCCAACCAATGATGGTCCTGCCATGCAGGCTCCAAAACCTAAGGCACGCAAGTCCCATGGGGCGTCTGCAGAATTGCCACAAGGCGCAGTGCCACATGGCGAGCGCAATCACCGTGGCCCGTCATCCTCTAAATTTGGTGGCAAGCCTGGCGGAAAACCTCAGGGCCGCAGCGGCAAACTCGGTGGACGTCCTAGTCAGTCTAAAGGCAAGCCAAATGTTGGCGGCAATGCCAAACCACGGCGCCCACTGGCGTAAAACCTAAGCTTACCCATATGTTGGGTGAAATACATTATTCGGTGATAGGGTAAAAATTTCGACCCCTGTCGCCGTAACCCCCACGGAATGTTCAAACTGCGCTGAAAGGGATTTATCTCGGGTCACAGCAGTCCAGTCATCAGCCAGAACCTTGGTTTCAGAGCGTCCAAGATTGACCATCGGCTCGATGGTGAAAAACATGCCCTCTTCCAGCACAGGTCCAGTTCCAGCTCTGCCATAGTGCAATACATTCGGCGGCGCATGGAACACTTGGCCCAGACCATGACCACAAAAATCCTTAACAACACTCATCCGGTGACCTTCGACAAAGCTTTGGATGGCATGGCCAATATCGCCAAAGGTATTACCGGGCTTCACAGCCTCAATCCCTTTAAACAGGGCCTCGTGGGTCATTTCGATCAACCGCTCCACTTTTCGGGCCAATTTGCCTGCAACATACATCCGGCTGGTATCGCCAAACCACCCGTCAACAATCACGGTCACATCGATGTTCAGAATGTCGCCATCCTTGATTTTCTTATCACCGGGGATACCATGGCAGACCACATGGTTTACCGAAATGCAGCTGGCATGCATATAGCCCTTATACCCAATTGTCGCGGATTTTGCGCCATGGGCCGTCACCATTTCAGTGATGATCCGATCGATTTCAGCGGTGGTTTGACCCACAAAAATATGTGGGATGATATCATCTAAGATCACAGCAGAGATGCGGCCAGCCTCTGCCATGCCTGCAAAATCACCAGGTTGATAAATCCGGATACCGTCTTTGGTCAATCGTCCACGGGCTGATGTCACGGGGAGGCTCCTATTTCAAATATTTACTTTGTATAGTGGAAGCCTTTCCACACGACCAGACCGTGCGGTGAAAAATTCACCCCACTTAAGCGACGCTCGAGCCCAAGGGTAAAGCCCCACGCAAGGTAATTTCGGTGATGCTCACATCACAGGTGTAACACAGCATCTCAACGCCCCGCACTTTCGCGTGCACGCAAGCCGCAGCATAGGCAGGATCAAGGTCTTGTGCCAACCGAAACCGGCCACAGCCAGTATGCTGCACACAATAGATCAACACGGCCCGATGCCCAGCCTCGGCCATATCGCCTAATACCCCCAAATGTTTCAAGCCACGCGCAGTCACAGTATCAAGAAATTCAGCCCAGTCGTCCTGTCGACATAGGTTTACATTTTTAACCTCAACGTAGGCATCCGGCAGGCCCTGTGCGCACAGCAGAAAATCAACCCGTGAATTGGTGCCATATTTCTGCTCAGGCAAAATGGTGTCATAGGCGGAAAGTTCTGTGATTTGTTTGGCGTGCAAGGCCTCTTTGATCACTTTGTTTGGAACGCTGGTATCAATACCAACCCAAGCCCCACCATCCAACCGCGCCACTTTCTAACCAAATTTCAATTTTTTCTTGGGGTCATCATTTGGCTCCAGCCAGACCCACAAGCCGCGTTTCTTCAGGCCGATCATCGCACCAGGATTGGCGCAATGGGCGGTTACCACGCGACCATCGTCCAATTACACATCCACCAAAAAGCGTTTGTAGCGTTGGATCAGACTGCCGGGCACAAGAGGGGTTTGAAAGCGCATGCAGCAGGCCTATACCTATAGAATATTTGAACGCAAGGAAGCCACATGACCAACCCAACCGCCGCAATGCTTGTCATTGGCGATGAAATCCTCTCTGGACGCACCCGTGACGCCAATATGTACCATTTGGCCGGGCAGCTTACAGAGCAGGGGATAGATCTCAAAGAGGTGCGCGTTGTCAGTGATGATCCCAAAGCCATTATTGCCGCTGTCCAATCCTTAAGTGACAGCTATAGCCATGTATTCACCAGCGGCGGCATTGGCCCTACCCATGATGACATTACCGCCGATTGCATCGCCAAAGCCTTTGGCGTGCATATCGACGTTCGCGACGATGCCCGCGCCATCCTTCAGGCGCATTATGACGCGCAGAAACAACCACTCAATGAGGCCCGCCTGCGTATGGCTCGGATTCCAGTTGGGGCCAGCCTAATCGACAATCCGGTCAGCAAAGCGCCGGGCTTCACCTTGAAAAATGTGCATGTTATGGCCGGGGTCCCTTCGATTTTCCAAGCCATGACAGCCAGCGTCTTACCCAGCCTCACAGGCGGTCAACCTTTGATCTCCCAAACCTATCGCGTTGAACGCGGCGAAGGTGACATAGCCTTACCGCTTGGCGCGTTGGCCGAGGCCTTCCCTGAACTTTCGATTGGGTGTTATCCTTTCCAAAAAGACGGCCTATTTGGCGCGAATGTGGTGATACGTGGCACAGATTTTGGCATGCTTGATCAAGCTATGGCGCGGTTGAAAGCAGAGTTCACTTCATGAATTTCCCAGATATCCAAAGGCTCTATGACGCCAGCAATGCCACATGGCCTGCCCTAAGCATAAGACGGCATGAAGGCTGGGATATCCGCAACGGTGCAGGTGGCGGCAAGCGCGCCTCAGCCACAACTTTGGCACAAGAGAGCCTGGCCGATATTGCCGTGGCTGAACAAGCCATGCTGGCCTTAGGTCAGGCTAAGTTGTTCATGATCCGCCAAAGCGACAGCGAACTAGACATGGAACTTGCAGCGCGTGGATATGAAATCATCGATCCAGTGACGCTTTATGTCTGCGAAAATGCGGCGCTTGTTCCTGAGATGCCGCCCCGGGCGCAGAGTTATGCAATTTGGGAACCCTTGCAGGTGATGCGTGAGATTTGGGCTGCAGGCGGCATCACTCCTGAGCGGATTGAGCTGATGCACCGGGTTCAGGGCCCCAAAACTGGTTTGCTTGCCCGCAGCGCCGACACGCCCGCTGGTACCGCATTTCTGGCACTGGATGACGATATTGCCATGATCCATGCGGTCGAGGTTTTGGACAGCTTTCGTCGCACTGGCGTTGCGCGGAAATTGATGGCGCAGGCGGCCAAATGGGCGCAAGATAACGGGGCTAACTATATGGGTTTGATGACCACAACACATAACGCCGCCGCAAATGAATTATACCTATCCATGGGGATGATCCCCGCGGGAACCTACCATTACCGCATAAAGGAAAGCGCATGACCGAAACCCCCACCGCTTTAGATTTACCGATGGTTGACACGCTGCCTGAAGCGACGCGAAAATATTTCGACATATGCCAAGACAAGCTTGGGATGATTCCCAACGTACTTCAGGCCTATGCGTTTGACATCGACAAGCTGAATGCCTTCACCACTTTTTACAATGATGTAATGCTTGCAGACAGTGGACTATCGAAACTAGAACGCGAGATGATTGCAGTGGTGGTCTCGTCCATTAACAAATGCTTTTACTGCCTCACCGCCCATGGCGCCGCCGTGCGGAAATTGTCGGGTGACCCGATACTGGGCGAGCAACTGGTTATGAATTACCGTTCCGCAAATCTGGACGCGCGACAAAAAGCCATGCTCGACTTTGCCGCCTTAATGACGGAAAGCAGCCAACATATTGAAGAGGCAGATCGAGGCGTCCTGCGCGCCGTTGGGTTTTCAGATCGCGATATTTGGGATATTGCCGCGGTCGCAGGATTTTTCAATATGACCAACCGTGTGGCCAGCGCGACGGATATGCGTCCCAACCCAGAATATCACGCGCAAAACCGTTAGGAAATAAATGCTTCGCACACTTGCACTCTTATTGATATTGCCCGTCTCAGCCCAAGCTTTGGACTTTGGCATGCCTGTTGGCTTGAAACAAATTGCCCAAGAGGAAAGCGCCTTGGCGACGATAGAATTTCCAGTGCAAGTTTGGGACGGAACCAGCGTGCCCAGTGTGCAATTGACAGGTGCCGTCACCCATACCGCTTTTCAATCTGATGTCTCAACCAAGCCCGATATTGTGGCGGCGACATTGCTACAGCAGCTAACCGGCCAAGGCTATACACTCGCGCTGCAATGTGCAGATCATGACTGCGGTGGATATGATTTCAAGTTTGCCTTGCCCATTATGCCCCCGCCTGCAATGTATGTGGACCTTGGAAGTTATACGTTTTTCAGCGCCTATAAAGGCAAAAATCGGGCGGTGTGGCTATTGGTCAGCCGATCGTTGAACAGGACGCATTTGCAGATTACGCAGATAAGCCCTGCCAGCGATGTTAGGGTGCAGTTTTCTGCCCTTCCCATCCCCACAAGCCCCGATCAAATGGCGCCTCAGTTGATGGAAACAGGACATTTCATGCTGTCAGATCTCTCTTTTGGGGCAGGCTTGGCAACGTTAAACGGCAATGCATTTCCATCTTTAAAAGCGCTTGCAGATTTTTTGAGTGCCGGACCGGATCAATCAATTGTGTTGGTGGGCCATACCGATTCTAGTGGATCACATGACAAAAACCTAGAGCTGTCAAAACAACGGGCCAAAGCGGTACGCGCAATGTTGCTCGCACAATTTCCGGAGATCGCGCCTGAGCGGGTGGCCTCTGAAGGCCTAGGATACTTTGCTCCCGTAGCAAGTAACGCGACGCAAGAGGGGCGCGAAATGAATCGCCGCGTTGAGGTCATCCTTGTGCCGGCCAACTGACTTAAGATTCACAATCTGGCCCGCGTACGACTACGCCTCAGCGTCCATCATTGCCCTGCGCACTAACAATTTCAATAAATCCAACTCCGCACGTTGCGACTGATTTCAGCTTGAAGTTCATAGACCAAAGGTTCACCAGAAATCACCGTAAACTTGCCCAACAGGTCCCCGTTGGCCAATGACACCACGCAGCTATGAACCCCATCTGAAAATATTGCTAAAAGTGCAGCGACCCATAGTGTCCAAACGCCTTTTTTCAGTGGCTTGCACTTCTACACCAGAGACTTCATCACCGTTATGTAACGCAACAATTTCTGGTTGATCCACCATGCCAACAACGCGGCTATGCCAAATTGTGTCCTTCAATTCCGAACCTGTGAAGTTCGATATGTTAACAGTTCCTCATGTTGAAGCCCCGCCCTTTAGCTTTTGCTAAATGTAACATCGGGTGTAGATATTTTATTATAGGCAGGTATCTCTAACAATACATTAACCCAGATATTTTCAATACGCTTTTTGTATATTTTTATGCTACAAATCAAATTCAAATCATAAATCATCAGCAAGAGCTTTTTGGCCATATGCCAATTGCTCAGTGTTGGGTTCATACCATAAATATTCGGAGCCCCGCTGCGGCGTTTGCAAACGTTGATTAGCGTTGAGAATGAAACGTTCCAGCTGCATTCGCAGCGCCCAAGAAACAAATACTTGCCAACTCGCAAATGCACCAAAATCTCAAACTGAGCCTGGCACATAATCGACCCAAAAGGCCGAAGTAATTAAACATTATTTTTCCAAATGAAACACATAATGCTAGTCTCGATAACCAAACTAAAAAAAATTACAATAACTTTACCCTGAAACATTGTTAAAAAATCAAATAAATTTCTTTGCCTCCATCAATATCAACTGGGCAAATTTGCGCAGGTTTTCTTCACCATCTACACCAGACGCCGTTACCCCTACACCGGCGTATATACCTAAAAGCACCAATTTATCTGCCACCACCACGAAGGCTTCCCAGCTCCTTTGACCCAAATGGGCTGGACGCGCAGAGTCGGTGTATTCCACACAAACAGCGTTCCGAGTGACTTTGGTTTCGTGAATGACAATTCCTGTAGATTGATCGTCATCTTACAGCGCCGCCCGACCCACGGCAGATTTGATGTAGCCTGACAACACCGACAAATCAATTTTTGGCCTGGCGTTGGTCACCGTTAAAACATGGCCATAGGTTGGATCGAATTCATTGCTGCCCTGTAAACGCACACAGTCGGCAAAAACCAAACCGGCGCGCGTGACACCGCGCCGAGTGCTGCTTTGATCCAGACAATACCCCTCAGGAGCCTGCACAATCACGCCTCCGGCTAGCTTACCAGAAGACATCAGCGCGGATGCAAATAGGCTATTATTAATGGAAATATCTGCTAATTGGCAGCCAGCCAACAAAAGCACGCTGGCGGCCAATATGATTCTAGAGATCAAAATACTCATGCCGTTCTGCTTTTGCACCCGGATGGGTTACCGCCCCCTTGTAGGTCGCACCAACCAGCTGAGCATATTTCCAAAGAGCACCACTTGCGTAGATCGTTTCGCGAGGACCTTTCCACTTGGCTTTGCGCTCGGCGAGCTCTTCATCGCTGAGAGCCACTGACAATTCACCGGAAATGGCATTGATCGTCACCACATCACCTGTGTTGATCAAAGCAATTGGACCACCAGCTGCAGCTTCAGGACCAACGTGACCCACGCAGAAGCCCCGGGTCGCGCCAGAGAAGCGGCCATCGGTGATCAATGCCACCTTCTTGCCCATGCCTTGACCAGAAAGCGCCGCTGTAGTTGAGAGCATTTCGCGCATGCCTGGGCCACCAGATGGGCCTTCATTGCGAATAACCAGCACATCACCCTCTTCATAGGCACGTTGTTTCACGGCTTCGAATGCATCTTCTTCACATTCAAAAACCCGGGCTGGCCCGGTAAAGATTTGGTGCTGCGCACTGATGCCCGCAACTTTCACAATCGCACCCTCAGGAGCCAAGTTGCCTTTGAGACCAACAACGCCACCAGTTTTGGTGATCGGTGTTTCGACAGGATAGATCACGCGGCCATCGGCCCCGCGCTCGATAAGATCAAGCTCTTCGCCCATGGAGCGGCCTGTTGCAGTGATGCAATCTTCATGCATCAAGCCCGCTTTGCGTAGCTCTTTCATAACAACCGGCACACCGCCCACTTCATAAAGATCCTTGGCAACATATTGGCCACCAGGCTTTAGATCAACGAAATAAGGTGTGTCGCGAAAAATATCGCAAACGTCATCAAGATAGAATTCCAAACCCGCTTCATGGGCAATCGCCGGCAGGTGCAGGCCAGCGTTGGTGGAACCACCAGTACAGGCCACAACCCGAGCCGCGTTTTCAAGTGACTTCAGCGTCACAATATCACGGGCACGGATATTTTTCTCCAGCAAGTTCATCACCGCTTCGCCTGCAGCAATCGCATATTGGTCACGCGATTCATAGGGTGCAGGAGCGCCAGTTGAGTTTGGCAATGCAAGACCAATGGCCTCTGCCACACAGGCCATTGTGTTGGCCGTAAACTGACCGCCACAAGCACCTGCAGAGGGGCAAGCGACAGCTTCCAGTTTTTCCAGTTCACAGGTCGACAGAGTGCCAGCCTGATGTTGGCCCACAGCTTCGAACACATCTTGTACGGTAACGTCTTTGCCATTCATCCGCCCCGGCAGGATTGATCCACCATAGATAAAGACAGATGGGACGTTCAAACGCACCATGGCCATCATCATACCCGGCAGGGATTTGTCACAGCCTGCAAGTCCCACCAACGCATCATAGCAGTGACCACGCATGGTCAGTTCAACGCTGTCAGAGATTGCTTCGCGACTGGCCAAAGAAGAGCGCA
>Ga0307997_10000842_pt1 | contig 14120 bp, 13 predicted proteins | sample Davwhametageno36_FD_203165 | JGI IMG/M metagenome (GOLD analysis project Ga0307997, IMG submission 203165) | Marine microbial communities from Davis Island wharf, Antarctic Ocean - #36 | ecosystem: Environmental > Aquatic > Marine > Unclassified | place: Antarctic Ocean: Davis Island wharf... | reverse complement strand
CTCTTGGAGCAGACGCCCAATTGTGAGGCTGCGGGACTAAAAAAGCTCTTGGTGAGCGGTGATCCGTCCTTGTGGTCGGTGCGGATGGGCTTGGATGCGCGTGGCGTGGATCTTGCCACCGCAGCCGCTATTCGATTTTTTGACAGTCTAACGCCCGCTAAAACTGAGGTGCACCTGCGCGTGGCGCAGGAGGGCAGTGTTGTAATTGCAGCCCCTGGTGGGATTATGGATTTTATGGCGCAGGACACGGCAACGCCCTTGGTCGTCATGGTCAAACGCGCCGTGATCAAAAAGGTTATGAAGTTTAAAATGCCGGATCCTTTGGCCGATCCACTTACGGATATCCGCATTCACTCAGCTACGGCTCAAAGCTACTTTGTCAAAGCTGGCGATTATATTCAAGTTTATGATGTTGATGGGCGCCAATGCACGGATTTCCAGTGCTTTTCTGCGCGAAAGCTCGACAAGGGCATTGAGCATGCCCTGGATGTGACCACGACACGCACACTGATGGGGCATGCCTATCCGATGCCGGGTCTGCATGCGAAATACTACGATCAAGACATGATGCCTCTATTGGAGGTCATACAAGACACCTGTGGTCGCCATGATGCGTTTGCCTTGGCCTGTGCTGCGAAATACTATGATGATATCGGCTATCCCGGTCATGCCAATTGTTCGGATAACTTTAATCATGCTTTGGCAGAGCGAGGCGTAGGGCCGCGTGCGGGCTGGATGGCCATAAACTTCTTTTTCAACACTGCCATTGATGAGCATGGGGCGATGTATGGTGACGAGCCGTGGTCGCGGCCCGGTGATTACGTTTTATTGCGCGCTTTGACCGATCTTGTGTGCGTCAGCTCGGCTTGCCCTGATGATACATCACCAGCAAATGGCTGGAACCCAACAGATATTCACATACGCACCTATGATGGCGCGGAGTCTTTCAAACGCGCGATTGCTTTTCGTGCCACGCCAGAATCGGAACCTCAAATGACAAAGGAAACTGGTTTTCACAGTAGCTTTGCAAAACACACGCGCAATTTTGTGGAATATAATGGTTATTGGGTGGCCAATTGTTTTTCCCAAGTGGGACCTTTGGAAGAATATCATGCCTGTCGCGAAAAAGCCGTAGTGCTGGACCTTAGTTCTCTGCGTAAATTTGAGATCACCGGGCCGGACGCCGAGGCGCTGTGCCAATATATCTTCACCCGCAATATGAAGACTTTGCCGGTGGGTGGGGTGGTCTATACGGCCATGTGCTATGAGCACGGCGGCATGATTGATGATGGCACGGTGTTTCGTCTGGCCAAAGACAATTTCCGCTGGATAGGTGGCTCGGATTATGGTGGAGAATGGATGCGGGAGCAGGCGGACAAGCTGGGTCTGAAGGTTTTGGTGCGCGCGTCGACTGATATGCAGCATAATATTGCGGTTCAGGGGCCTGAGAGCCGCGATATGATGAAGAAAATCATCTGGACCGCGCCGCATCAACCTACATTGGAAGAGCTGGCTTGGTTCCGCTTTACCCCGGCACGTATTGGCGATGATCAGGGCGTTCCTATCGTGGTGTCACGCACTGGCTACACTGGCGAGCTGGGGTATGAGATTTTTTGCCACCCTAAACATGCCGAGGCGGTATTCGATGCGGTTTGGGCAGCAGGTCGCGACCATGGGCTGAAACCGATGGGGCTGGAAGCCTTGGATATGGTACGCATTGAGGCGGGGCTAATTTTCGCGGGCTATGATTTCAATGATCAAACAGATCCCTTTGAAGCGGGGATTGGCTTTACTGTACCACTCAAATCGAAAACTGATGATTTCATTGGTCGCGATGCACTGATCCGGCGTAAGGAAACCCCGGCGCGCAAACTCGTGGGGCTGGATATTGACAGCAATGTTGATGTTGCCCACGGCGATTGCGTGCATATTAGCCGTGCTCAAATTGGAGAGGTAACCTCTTCTATGCGCTCACCTATTTTAGGAAAAAACATTGCTTTAGCACGAGTTGATGTGGCACATCATGCGGTGGACACTGAGGTTGAGATCGGCAAGTTGGATGGGCATATGAAGCGTCTACCCGCGAAGATTGTCCCCTTCGCGCATTATGACCCGACTAAATCAAAACCGCGATCCTAAGACTTTAAAGTCTGGCCTGCCGGTGGGCAGGCTGCGGCTTGGTAGATCAAGCCGCAGCCATCAAAATAGAGCGTCTCTGTGGCCAAGACATTATGGTGATTACATAAGATATCACCAACATGTCATGGCCAAGGTATACATCTTCCATTGTGAATTTGAGATCGGGCTAGTGCGCGATTGTTTTTGTCGAATAGTCTAGTAAAGCGGTCTTGCTGGGCGGCTCCCATGCACCCAAGAGTACCGCGGCCTTGGCTGAGATAACCACCACAACTTCACGGTAATGCGCCATGATCCGCATGAGATCATGGCTGTTCCAACTGTCTTGCCAATTTTGGAAAAATTCTAGAAAATCAAATTTCGAGGTAACTTTCCAAACTGTCATCCAGCGCTTCTTTCCATGGCGTGTGATGGGCAGGGGCCATGGTGCCGGTCATCGGACTGATATAGCCATGATCGCGAAACTCCATAATTCCTCTTTTTTTATGCTTCTTCCATTCAAAAAATGCATGGTTCGCAGCGGCGATATTGAAGCTTGGGTAATCGGTTTCTTCGATCAACTCCAATGTGTAAGTGCCTTGATATTCAATCGCGCCATAGTCATCTGCAATCGCATCTTCGGTAGCCACTCGGTCAACCACATCTTGGTTCATTGCGGCTGGGGTGGGCAGTGCGATCCGCTCCATGATGCAATCACGTACCCACCACGCTTGCGCGTCAAACATGTTGAACGTGTACCATTGATCCTGCATGCCGAGATAAAACATATCTGGATTTTTGGTCCAAACCACACCTTTGTAAAGATCCGCCGAGGCCAGCCGATTGGCGGTTCTAAGCCGCAGGTCATCGGGTAGGAAGGGGAAGTGATGTTTATAGCCGGTACACAAAATAATCGCATCAACATCCTTTCTGGTGCCATCGATGAAATGTGCTGTAGCACCCTCCACACGGTCCAGCTTGGGGACTTCTTGCCAATTGTCTGGCCAGTCATAGCCCATCGGGGCAGTGCGATGCGCCACCGTGATCGATTTCGCACCGTATTTCCAACACTGTGAGCCAATATCTTCTGCGGAATAGGAGGTTCCGAGGATCAATAGATCTTTGTCTGCAAACTCACGCGCGTCACGGAAATCATGGGCATGCAAAATGCGGCCATTAAATTGATCAAAGCCGAGGTATTCGGGCACATTTGGCACGCTGAAATGCCCTGTGGCCACGATAACCTTGTCAAAAAACTCGGTGCTGTCGACATCGGCCACCTCATCGCGGCTGGTTACTTCAAAACCGCCACCGGTCAATGCACGCACATCGCGTACAATTGTTGAAAAGCGGATCATGTCACGCACGCCGGCTTTTTCGACCCGGCCTCTGATGTAGTCAAACAAGACGGCTCGCGGCGGAAAGGAGGCGATAGGTTTTCCAAAATGCTCTTCGAATGTGTAGTCAGCAAACTCCAAACCTTCTTTTGGACCGTTTGACCAGAGATAACGATACATGGATCCATGGCACTGATTGCCATATTCATCGACGCCGGTGCGCCAAGTATAATTCCAAAGCCCGCCCCAATCGGATTGCTTCTCAAAGCATACAACTTCTGGGATCTCAGCCCCTTTTTCCTTGGCTGATTGAAAGGCCCGCAATTGTGCTAGTCCTGAAGGTCCTGCACCGATGATTGCAATGCGTTGTGGCATATCATTCCCCTATGTTTTGTTGAGATGATTGAAAGCATCACAGGATTGAAAGTCAAGTTTCCCATATGAGTTTGGCCATGAATTCCTATATAAAACAATGTTTTTTGTGCGGTTGTACAGGCTATAATCGACGGGAGGGTTGGACTGCAAACTTCAGTGGAATTACAGGCCGTCATTATGATAAGTGGCGGCTATAGAATAATGCTGTGTCCGATGCCTTTGCATTCAAATTAAAAGGAATTTTCAATGACTGTCTCCTCAAAACCCAGTGTGAAATTTTGGGCCGTGGGTGCGTTTGGCCTGATTTGGAGCCTTATGGGTTGCTACAATTACCTCATGCAAACCAATCCGGAGGCGCTGGCGCAATTCCCTGAGGCCTATCAGATTGTGATCAACAGCCGACCCGGTTGGGTTACTGTGCTTTTCGTAATTGCTGTGTTTGGTGGTGCATTGGGCAGTGCGTTGATGTTGATGCGCAGAGCCGTCGCGCGCCCTGTCTTACTGCTGTCTTTGGTGGGGGTTGTTGTGACCTTTGGGCAAGCGATCTTGGAGATCAGATCCGCACCAGGGGTTGGCTCTATTGTGATGGGCACCGGCATGTCGCTGGTAGTGTCGAGCTATTTGGTCTGGTTCACACACCGCAAAGATGGGTGCGAAGAGCTGCGTTGATCTGTACTAAAATATAAAGAACCGCGCGTCTCTGCGCGGTTCTTTATTGATTTCAAAGTGGTATGAACCCTCTTAGATATCCATAGTATTGGCTTTTTCCCAATCGCTGAAGTGGCTGCAGAAATCATTCCATTCTGAATGTTTCATTTTAAGATAGGCGACTGAGAATTCTTCGCCCATAGCTGCTTTCAAGCCCTTGTCCTTGTCGTATTCACGCAAAGCATCGAGCATATTAAGCGGCAGTTTCGGCGCGCCACAAACCTTATGGCCATCGGCATACATGTCGATGTCATGGCGTCTGCCGGGATCTGCTTGTGAGCGCACACCTGACAGGCCAGCCGCGATGATAACAGCTTGCAACAAATATGGGTTCACCGCGCCATCTGGTAAGCGCAGTTCAAACCGTCCGGGGCCGGGAACGCGCACCATGTGCGTGCGGTTGTTGCCAGTCCAAGTTACTGTATTAGGCGCCCAAGTAGCTCCTGACATGGTGCGCGGTGCGTTAATGCGTTTGAAGCTGTTGACCGTTGGGTTGGTAATCGCGGCCAAGGCAGAGGCGTGCTTCATGATGCCGCCCAAGAAATGCCGGCCCTTTTTGGACAAACCCAGCTCTGCGGTTTGGCTGCTGTCGTTGGCGTCCATCGCAAATACGTTGATTTTTGCCGCAGCACCCGGCGCATCCCAAACGGAGATATGCGCGTGGCAGCCATTGCCGGTCAGCCCTTCAATGGGTTTGGGCATGAACGTGGCGCGGTAGCCATGTTTTTCGGCTACGGTTTTGGTCATGAACTTGAAAAAACTGTGCTTGTCCGCCGTTTTTAACGCGTCGTCAAAATCCCAATTCATCTCCCATTGGCCATTGGCGTCTTCATGGTCGTTTTGATAAGCGCCCCAGCCCAGATCAAGCATGTAATCACTGATTTCGCGGATCACGTCCAAGCGGCGCATGAAGGCTTGTTGATCATAGCAAGGTTTTGCTGCGGTATCATAGGGGTCTGAAATCTGGTCTCCGGCAGGGGTCAGCAGGAAGAATTCAGCTTCAATTCCGGTTTTGACATGCATGCCCTCAGAAGCGGCATCTGCGATCAAGCGGCGCAGCACGTTGCGTGGAGCTTGGGCTACGTCTTCACCCTCCATCACGCAATTGCCTGGCACCCAAGCGATTTCCTTATTCCATGGCAGGATGATTACAGCCTCTGGATCTGGTACGGCCAGCATGTCTGGGTGCGCTGGGGTGAGGTCGAGCCATGTGGCAAAGCCCGCAAAGCCTGCACCGTCTTCCTGCATACCCGCAATCGCGCGGGCTGGGACCAATTTGGCCCGTTGCCCGCCGAACAAGTCTGTGAATGAAATCATAAAATATTTTACGCCATTGTCTTCAGCGAATTTTGCCAGATCTGTTGCCATGGTCTTGGTTCCCTATTGGTCGTTTCAATTTCTCAGGGCGCGTCGAGATTTCCCGCCGCGCCCTCAATGTTAAAATGATCCTGATTTCCCTGGCCACCAATCGGTGCCTGCCAATGGAACCTGCGCCATTGCGGCGGCTTCCATCGTTAGAGCTACTAGATCTTCTGGCTCCAAATTGTGCAGGTGGTTTTTACCACAGGCTCGTGCAATGGTTTGCGCTTCCAAAGTCATCACTTTGAGGTAATTGCGTAAACGTCGGCCGCCTTCAATTGGGTCAAACCGCTTCATCAGTTCTGGATCTTGAGTGGTGATGCCGGCAGGGTCTTGCCCCTCGTGCCAGTCGTCATATGCTCCGGCTGTTGTGCCCAATTTGTTGTATTCGGCCTCCCATTTGGGATCATTATCGCCAAGGGCAATCAAGGCTGCCGTGCCAATGGCCACCGCATCCGCGCCTAAGGCCATAGCTTTGGCCACATCTGCGCCAGAGCGAATGCCTCCTGAGAGGATCAGCTGTACCTTGCGGTGCATGCCCAGATCCTGAAGCGCTTTCACCGCAGGGCGGATGATTGCCAAAGTGGGCTGGCCCACGTGCTCGATGAAGACGTCCTGCGTGGCAGCTGTGCCGCCCTGCATGCCATCCAACACAATTGCATCCGCCCCGGCTTTCACAGCCAAAGTCGTATCATAGTAGGGGCGTGCGCCTGCAATTTTCACAAAGATTGGCACTCTCCAACTGGTGATTTCGCGCAGTTCTAGGATCTTGATTTCAAGATCATCGGGGCCGGTCCAATCTGGGTGACGGCACGCGGAGCGTTGATCGATACCCTTGGGCAGGTTGCGCATATTGGCCACACGGTCACTGATTTTTTGGCCCAACAACATGCCGCCGCCGCCAGGTTTGGCGCCTTGGCCCACAACAATCTCAATCGCATCAGCTTTACGTAGGTCATCGGGGTTCATGCCATACCGTGATGGTAGATATTGGTAGACCAGTTTTGATGAATGGCCACGCTCTTCGGGGGTCATACCACCGTCACCTGTGGTTGTCGATGTGCCAGCAGAGGAGGCGCCGCGTCCCAAAGCCTCTTTCGCCGGTCCAGAGAGGGCGCCGAAGGACATGCCCGCAATCGTGATGGGGATGTCGAGGTGGATGGGGTTGGAGGCATGTAGCCCGCCGATGGTGACGTTGGTGTCACATTTCTCGCGATAGCCTTCCAAAGGGTAACGCGAAATGGAGGCACCCAAAAAAAGTAGGTCGTCGAATGTGGGCAGCTTGCGCTTGGCGCCGCCGCCGCGAATGTCATAAATTCCGGTGGCCGCCGCGCGTCTGATCTCGCTGTTCACATCTTGCGTGAAGGTGGCTGATTGCCGGGGAGTGGTGCGCGGGATGCCGCGATCATCATTGCTCATGTCTTGGACCCTTAATACGCGTTGTCAATGTTGAAATTATAGAGTGTGCGCGCTGAACCATAGCGCTTGAACTCTTCGGGTCTGGCGTTGCATTCCCCTTCGGCCAGCAGAGTGCATAGGATCTCCAAATGCTCTGGCCGCATCTCTTTCTCTTCGCAATCGGCACCTAGTGATTTCACCGTGCCCCGCACAAACAACCGCGCTTCATAGCAGCTGTCGCCTAATGCCTCGCCCGCATCCCCGCAGACTACAAGATTGCCAGATTGGGCCATAAAGGCGGACATATGGCCAATGCTGCCGTGCACCACGATATTGATGCCCTTCATGGAAATTCCGCAGCGCGACGAGGCGTTGCCTTTGATAACCAAAAGGCCACCGTGACCTGTGGCGCCGGCATACTGGCTGGCGTCGCCATCAATCACAACTTTGCCTGACATCATATTTTCAGCGACACCGGGACCGGCGCTACCTTTGATGTTGACCGTGGCGTGTTGGTTCATACCGGCTGAGTAATAGCCTGTTGATCCGCGCACGGTGACTTCAATAGGAGAATCCAATCCGCAAGCAATAGCATGCGCGCCGCGGGGATTCATAATTTCCCACGCGGTTTGATTGGTGGTTTCATTTTGAGCGTGCAGGTTTGCGTTGAGTTCACGCAGGCTGCCCGTGGATAAGTCATATGTCTGCATATCAGTGTTTCCAGAAGTAAACGGTTGCGGGCTCAGGTTCCCAAACGCGCGCGTTTTGGATACCCGGCAGGTTGACCAAGGCACGGTATTCGCTGCCAAATGCCACATATTGATCGGTTTCGGCCATCACAGCAGGTTTGCAAGCAATTGGGTCACGCACGACGCCAAACCCATCTTTGGTCCCAACTACGAATGTGAAAAACCCATCCAAATCTTCAAGGCTGCTTTCGAGCGCTTCACCCAGGGTGCTGCCGTTCTGCATTTTCCATGTGAGATAGGCTGCGCCCACTTCTGTGTCGTTTTCGGTTTCAATATGAACACCATCGCGGCGCAATTTGCGGCGTAGGGAGTTGTGATTGGACAAAGAGCCGTTGTGCACAAGGCATTGATCGCTTCCGGTGTTGAACGGATGCGCGCCCATGGTTGTTACGGCTGATTCGGTTGCCATGCGCGTGTGGCCAATTCCATGGCTGCCGGACATTTTTGCAATATCAAAACGTGAAGCTACGTCCTTAGGCAGGCCGACTTCCTTGTATATCTCTAGGCTATCACCGGTGCTCATGATGCGGATGTTGGGGCGAATCTCTTTAAGGGCTTCGCGGGCCACTACGACCTGATCCGCGTGCAATTCCAGCACCGCATGGGTGCTTTGAACCCGTATTTCAACGTCACCCTTTATGCGCTTTTTCAAGTCGCCTGTGAGCATATCAAAATCTACATCGGGCGTATCGGACTGCACGGTCAATTTGCCAATATTTACTGTATCTTGACTGTATATTGCGATTCCCGCGCTGTCAGGTCCACGATCTGTCATCGTGATCAGCATATCTGTTAACATGGCCCCGAGTTGAGCCTCCATGGATTTGTCTTTCAGGAAAAGACCAACGATCCCGCACATGCAGCATTCCTTTCACGAGTAATGTCTCGAGCTGTGCCCGAACTTGATATTAGCAGACGCTAGCATCAAACATTGCATGGCTCAACCATGAGGAAACTTTTTTTCATCTCCGGCAAAAAAGTCTTCCCATATGAGATAATTCATATTTCATAACTGACTAACGTCTCCGCTCAAGTAATAAGAAGACGCAAATGCAACTAAACACGGGAGGTAAACGGGGAACAACAACTAGCAGAGCTCACCGCACAGGTAACGGCGTTGCAAGTAAGTGCTGGTTTCACAAACACCAACTTCGCTGAAACCTACTATTATTTAACAATACCATTGATGGATTATCATCCATGCCAGCTTTTTGGCCGTTGAAATGGGCGCTTTGCGGGCAAAAAACGTTTTGTCTTCTGGCGTGAAAAACATTCTGGCCTTCGCTTTTATGATCCCAACATTCTACTTTTTTGGCTGGTGGGTCTATTGGGGTTTCCCAACAGGTCTGACCTTCAGTGAAGGGCCGATGGGAATTTCTGGCTGGGATTTACCGGCTCAATCGCATTGGGTTGGGGAGAATCGACAGCCTATATGGGACCAAATATTACAGACCAAGCCTCTGGTGTATTCTTTGGCGCTTTTGCCATGTTTGCAGCCACCACAGCGTCGATCATGTCTGGTGCTGTCATTGAACGCATCTAAACCGTAGTTTATAATCCTTGCAATCGTGCTGGGATCATTCGCTTGGGTCGTTGCCGCGGCTTGGGGTTGGCATGCTGATGGTTGGCTCGTCACCAAATGGCGCGTGCATGATTTTGGTGCGACAGGGCTTGTCCACGCTGTAGCTGGTTTCTTTGCGCTGGGTGTGTTGATGCATCTGGGCCCACGGATTAAAAAATTCAACGACGATGGCACAGCAAATCACATTGTAAGGCATAACATGCCTTTGACTGTGGTTGGCTTGATGCTGATTATCGTAGGGTTCTGGGGCTTCTTGATGGCCTGTGTGATTGTTCCTCGTGAGGCCTTCTCTTGGTTCGCCGACAAACAAGCCACAATCTACGGCACTCCGATCACTCTATCCTCGCTGGCCTTCAATGTCTTGATGGCAATTGCAGGTGGGATCATTGGGTCATGGATTTGGACCAAAGATCCGTTCTGGATGATGTCTGGTGCGTTTTCTGGCATTATCTCGACCGCGTCTGGTTTAGATATCTACTATCCAGCCCTGGTGTTCATCATCGCGGCTTTGGCTGGTATGATCTTGAAACCCGCAGCCACTTGGCTTGAAAATCGCGGCATCGATGATGCGGTGGGCGCGGTGACTGTGCACGGTACAATCGGCCTTTATGGGATGATTATGCTGGGTGTCTTTGGGTGGCGCTATCCAGCCTTGGCGATTGAGAACGCACCGGTCATCACTCTTTACGGACAAATCGTAGGGGCCACTGTGTTCTTCTTGCTGGGCTTCGTACCGGGCTATGTCTGTGCCTATATTCTCAAGAAATTGGGCATGTTGCGGATTCTCGCGGCCGCAGAAGAAGCCGGTCTCGATACGATCAAAGTTCCCGCGCAGGGCTATCCTGAAGGTATCGCTCCTTCCGGTCCCGCATCCAGCTAATCAACATCAAGGAGAAATAAGATGTTTCCATATGATACGGCAGATTGGGCAGTGGTTGATGGACCAATGTTCATGTTGGCCAATCCGGCATGGCCTGGGATCTTCACGGCAGTTGCTGCGGTGATCTGTGTTTGTGTTTGTGTTTTGGTTGCGGGTAACCGCTCTGAGCATGCGCAATATGCAAAATCTGAAAAGTAGACTAAAATTTTAGTTAAATAGTCAGGGGCCACTTAGGTGTGGCCCCTTTCTTTTTGCCTTGCGTGCAAATGATTTAATCGTGACTTGGCGTAATTTCCCTCACAGGAAATAAAATTGCCCCTTAGTATTGATTTCTATGTTATAGTAAGGCTGAGTAAGTTATCTTAAAATTTGATCTAGGAGAGGCCAGAATGGCTATTATGTGGAGAAACTCAGCGCTGGCCCATCGGCATGCTGAAATCGGCGGTGAGTTGGAGGACTGGAACGGCATGGGGACCGCTTGGTTCTATGACGACACACCTGAGCGTGCAAAAGCTGATTACGAAGCAATTCGCACCAAAGCGGGCTTGATGGATGTATCTGGTTTGAAGAAATGTCACGTGGTTGGTGCGGATGCCGCTTATGTAATAGATCGGGTAACCACTCGCAATGTCGAAAAAATTATGCCGGGCCGTTCCGTTTACGCCTGTATGTTGAACGACCAAGGTAAGTTTATTGATGACTGCGTGATCTATCGCTTGGCAGTTAACAGCTGGCTGGTTGTGCATGGTACGGGCACTGGCATGGAGCAGCTGTCAGCTGTTGCAGCTTCAAAAAATTGTGAAGTGATCTTTGATGACGATATGCACGACATGTCGTTGCAGGGCCCTGTTTCTGTGGATTTCTTGGCCAAACATGTGCCGGGCATCCGTGACTTGGCCTACTTTGGATTGATGCAAACAAAGTTGTTTGGCCGCGCTGTGATGATTTCACGGACAGGCTACACTGGTGAACGTGGCTATGAGATTTTCTGTGGCCGTAAGGATGCCGTGGATCTTTGGGATTCAATCCTCTCTGAAGGAGCTGACATGGGCATTCGTCCGGTTCAGTTCTCAACTTTGGATCTGCTGCGGACAGAAAGCTATTTGCTATTTTATCCGGGTGATAATTCTGAAACCTATCCGTTTGAAGATGAAACTTGCGGCGATACTCTGTGGGAGCTGGGTCTCGAATTCACAGTGTCTCCGGGCAAAACTGGCTTTATCGGTGCAGAAAACCATTATGCTGCCAAAGGTAAAGAGCGCTTCAAAATCTATGGCGTGAAATTGGACGGCACAACACCAGCCGATGAGGGCGCTGATCTGTTGCAAAACGGGCAAAGTGTTGGAGTTGTGACTTTTGGAATGTATTCCGATGTCAATAAACACAATGTTGGTATCGCTCGGATGCCTGTTGCTTGCGCAGTCGCTGGCACCTCTTTGACCGTTCGCAATGCAGATGGCGCTGAGATTGCTTGTGTGGCCTCTGAAATGCCATTTTACGACGAAGATAAATCGATCCGCACTGCAAAGGGTTGATCTTCTAAATGAGGGGCGCTTGTATGGTGTACAAGCGCCCCTTACGCTATTTGAAAGTTGGGAGATTTTATTCAGATGTCGACATTTCATTTCCCTGAAAGCATTCGCAGTCGGCCTGTTTATGGCAGGTTAGAAACGCGTCCGGGTAAGGCGCATTTGATGATTGCTGATGCACAAGGCGCAGAGGCTATTTTGGGTTTGGCCCTGCAAGTGCCTGAGCTGATGGCGAAGACACATGTGATATTTATTCCCAAGGGAACAGATTTTGGCCCCAAGCTACAAGCGCTCAACCCTGCACAGTATTATGAAGGGCCCAGCTATGCGGCGGCTCTGTCTCGGATCCAACGGGTGCTGTCTGATGCGGCTATGGGGCTCCAGATTTACCTTACCGGAACGGAGGGATTGATGGGGCAGGCGCAGAACGCGGCGATGCAAGCGGGCTATGATTATACAGCCATGCAGACTGAACACCGCGGATCTTTGGCCCGGCGCATGCAATGCGTACATTGCAAAGGCATCACTGAGGGTGTGATCCTTGACCCGTTTGAGTGCAGCCATTGTGGGCTCAACCTATTCGTCCGCGATCATTACTCCCGCAGAATTGCAGCCTTTCAGGGCGTTTGTATCGACGCAGAAGACCCGGGTAATGTCCCCCCCTCTCAGGAGATTTACTCATGAGCGCGCCAGCCCCAAATTCAACCGCGCCGAAAATCATGGGCGCGGAAAAAATCAAAGTCATTGTCAGTAATATCGTTCCTCTGAATGACTTGGTCACACGGTTTGAGTTCAAACGCACCGATGGCACGATTTTTCCAACCTTCTCTGGTGGGGCGCACACTATGGTTGAGATGCAAGACGGCGATCTCAAACGTATTAACCCATATTCTTTGATGTCAGATCCGGCAGAGCGTGACATCTATGCGATTTCGGTACGCCGTGATGATCAAGGGCGGGGTGGGTCGCTGTTTTTGCACCAAAAAGTGCAGGTGGGTGATCCCATGACCCTCAGCTATCCGGTTAATCTGTTTTCGCTCGATCTCCGGGCCCGTAAGCATCTGTTCATAGCTGGCGGTATCGGCATTACGCCCTTTATGGCGCAGATCAAACAGCTGAACGCTGCCAACGGCAAATGGGAGCTGCACTACAGTTGCCGTAGCCCTGAACTGGGCAGTTATGTCGATGAGCTTACATCCAAACATCCGCATTCGGCGAACGTTTATTATGATGATCAAAAGCAGTTCATCGATCTGCATACCTTATTGGATGGTCAGCCGATTGGCACGCATCTTTATGTCTGTGGCCCGAAAGGGATGATTGACTGGGTGCGCAAAACAGCCGCTGCTGCTGGTTGGCCCAAGGCCCATGTACATCACGAAGAATTCCTCGCACCTAAACCCGGCAAACCTTTTGCGGTGCGCTTGGCGAAGTCTGGCCTGGCGGTGGAGGTTGGCGCGCATGAAAGCCTTCTGGAAGCGATTGAACGGCTGGGTGTGGAACCGCCCTACCTGTGCCGGGGCGGCGCGTGTGGGCAATGTGAGACAGCTGTGTTGGAAAGCGATGGTACATTCATTCACCGCGATCATTGGCTTGAAGACGACGAACATGCTTCAGGTACTAAAATTATGCCATGTGTATCACGTTTCGAGGGCAAGACCCTTGTGCTGGACCGATAGGAGGCTTCTGTCATGACCATCCAATTCAATGATGAAACGTTTCGCGATGACTACTCGTTTCGCAATTCCCAGCGCGCGATAGATCGGTTTCCTTTTCCGTTCCACGAAGACAGCTACATGTATTCGGTGAATATGGAACAGCACCAAGGCGGTCCTGCGGACAGCATCTACGAAAAACGCTTTGATGTAGATGAGCATTATGTGGCGGAGATGCGCGATCGCGCAATGGTTTTGGCCGATGATCCGCTGCGCAGCCAATCCTTGCCGCATATGATCTTGGCTGGTTGGGATCTGTTAGAATTGATCATGGTGTCAAAATCCGAAGATTACCCAGATCTGTTTGAGCTGCACCGAAACGGTAATAAATGGCATTGGATCAACAAGCCCATGGGCATTGAAGATCATTTCG
>Ga0307997_10000840_pt1 | contig 14123 bp, 2 predicted proteins | sample Davwhametageno36_FD_203165 | JGI IMG/M metagenome (GOLD analysis project Ga0307997, IMG submission 203165) | Marine microbial communities from Davis Island wharf, Antarctic Ocean - #36 | ecosystem: Environmental > Aquatic > Marine > Unclassified | place: Antarctic Ocean: Davis Island wharf... | reverse complement strand
GCGTCATTCCTTTGACTCTTCCACCACCACCACCACCACCACCACCACCAGGATCGAGCGACTCAACTCTTTCATTACGAATCAACATCTCGAGCATGATCGACTCTTGGGATTGATGATCCACACGCAGAACTTTTGACTGCTCAATTCGTCCATCCACAACTGAAGACACGGAGCTCGATTCGTAGCCTGAATCAACTACCATGGCTGTTGTTCGTCCCGTTGCAAACGCTGCAAGAACAGGCTGTGGCATGAACATGCATGATTGCATTCCTAATTTTTCAAATGTCCATTCTGTCAATGCTTCCCGATCTCCACGATTCCCATATCCATGTCCAGGTGCATCAGAAAATAATATGTTGTTGCTTTTCGCTGTCACATCCAAAGTGTTGAGGATCGTGTGAGATAAGAGATGTGTCAGCTGTTCCAAATTAGTAATACGACCTCTTTGAATCGGTCGAATCAAATCGTTTCGGCGTTCCCATTGCTGGCGTGCCGCATCGCCAAGAAGAGTAGCTCGATTTGCAGTTGGCAGCGTGGTTGTCGACACGCAAGCATCTGGAGTCCATGTAGCAGCAGTAGTGCTGATGCCACCGAAACCTGCTTTGAGCGTGCAACTACCTAGATCAACGACAACGCAGGGTGCAGCTGTTTTCTTTTTTTTCTTTCTTTTTTTCATATGTGTGGTGGTGGATGGTGTGTGTGGATGATATATATATATTTGGAGCCACGTTTGATTATTTGTTGATCTTTTGATCTCTTTGTTCTTCCGTCCACTAGACTCTTCAACTACGCATCTCACGAATCATGCTAGACTGGTAGATCTAGATCACGTTCGATCATTTTTTCAACAGTTTTACTCAAGTCGCCCATGACCCGACTAACAAATTTTTTCAAAGGAGTTACGCTTTTGACCAAAAATCCACCAAGCAACACCATTTTTTAAAGCAAAGCCTCCCAAAAATATTTAACCAACCCACTTCCCCCACCCCATCCCATATCCCACATCATCATCCTATTCCTTCCATTCTTACCCCATCAGTTTCCAACCAGCACAACTGCTCTTTCTCACCTTCAACACAACTGCGCGACTTTGTCACGAAGATCAAGTGAAAAAATAATGTTCTGCTTCACGCTGTTCATACTCCTTCAAATATTATCCACGATCACTCCTCCTGCAAGTGCACAGACGACCACAAGAAATTGTGGAAACATAAACGCTGAGGCTGATGCCGCAAGTGTGGTTGCGTTCTCCTGCGAGGCAGGATATACGTTGAAGACCACTCCGGAGAATGTTGTTTGCAGCAACTCTTGCACTCGTCAGTTGTGTTGCGATAAAAATGCATGTGCGAACTACAACGTTCCGAACTCGGTGACCTATGCAGCCGTAGATTCCATTACTGGTATGACCGGGGACGTCATCAATATTGTCTGCAACGTTGGTCACGTCTCTTTATATGAACCTGGAAAAAATACGAGAAACACAGCGACCACGTGCGGCGGCGTTGGCGGTGTGTTCTCATCAGTGGCATGCGTTCCACTTTGCACCATAAATTTGGCAGTTGCTAACTCGGATCAAAGCAACATGGTGGCTGGCGTCGGTATTAGTAAGACAGTCACCTGCAACGAGGGATACAAAGTCGGAGGTACTGGTGGCACAAGCACAACAGAACTCACTTGTCAATCGGACTTGTCGTTTCATTTTTTCAGTGGTTTGTGCAGCCCTGTTGCATGCACTGCAGGGTTAACTGTTGCCAACTCAAACTTTAAAACGACCGAGATGAGCGCAGTCACAGCTGGCGTGGTCACTGTGACTTGTGACACAAATTATCATACTTCTGTGTCCACGAATGCTGTATGTTACAAAATTGTGACAGGCAGCGAAGAATCAAACGAAGGAAACGTCACTGTGCTCCTTGATCGTGGTGCAGGATTTCAAAATGAAGTGAACTCGTCGAGCTATGCCTCGGGTGCGCTCGTGTTTGACGAGTGTCTGCCAGTTGGCGTCAAGCTGGCTGTTCAAAACCCAACTACAAGCGCTTGGGTCGGCAGCATTACTGCGAACGGACAGCCAATGACCTGCACGGACTGTGATACAATTGGTACGACCAATAAGATTGTAGTTGATGGCAATGCTGATGCAGCTGAAGAAGCTGTCACGGATTGTTTAGGTGGTAAGGTTTGTGCGTTGTCCTACAGCGGGCCAGGAACAGCGCTGGAGGCGTTGCATTCAAGTATTGACATTGACGAGTTGCAGACAAGACTGACATGGCACCATCAAAATGTCAAGACTGTTCAAATAGACTCAATCACATTGACGCTGACTAATGGAGAAACGCGTGTGTGTACTCCTCCCGAAGTTCAGCCAGCGTCCGATGGCACTGGATCACGCTTTGTTGTGCACTGTGAAAATGGTCACATGGTAACGTTTCGTGATGGAGGCGCAACTGACTCGGAAGCGACTACTAGCAATTGCTTGGCAAAGGCAGTTGCAGCGTACGGGACGATTGTAACGGAAACCAGAAATTATCTGGTTGGGGGGCACTGGAGTACTTTACCGGGTGGTTGCTCCGTGTTGAACAATGGTGACTGGGCTGCTCACTGGAATTACTATAATCATTATGCTCAAAACAAGTTTATGTCAACGGGCGAAGCGCTTAAAGTGAAAGACTTCACTCGTGAAGTCTATACTGGCTCAAATACTTGGGCTCAGAAGAGTGGTTTTATGTACCACCGTGGTGGGCTGTGGTGGAGCGATTTAGTTCCTGAAACACCGTTTGACGTGTGCACCAAGTCTTTCCCCGTGAAATGGTTTCCCAGCGAAAAAAACATCGAATGCTCAGAGTGTGTTGGAGTCCATGCAGAGTGGTGCTCCAGGAACGTGTGGGATACTTTCTGTTTCGCAACGTGCAGATCGGCGTGCCAGCGAGAGTGTTGGGATGGTCAGACCATTCAATTAGTGGACATCAAAGCGGAAATTACTGATTGGGTGGCAACCGTGAGAGAGTCAACATCACAAGATGCTACCTGTGGCACGGACGGTACACTTACTGCCGTTACGTGCACACATGACGATGCTTGCTACGAAAATATTTACGTAGCCAACTCTGACTACTCGTCCGGCACGGCGAAGCTCATCGGAATGCCTGGCGACTCCATATTAGTCACGTGCAACGCCGGTTTCAGCACCAGCAAATCACCAGCAACGGTCGTGGTGGCGTGGTCCTCGGGGACACTTGTGCCGGAGTCCACAATCGTGGTAGATCCGGGTGATACCGTTACCTTTCAATGGAGTGGTGATCTCAAAGTGTATAAATTTATAAATCAAGCGGCGTATGATGCCTGCGATTTCACCACCGCCTCACAACTTGGTGGACTCAAGGACACGACCGTGAGCGATGTAATCGGAGAATCCACAGCATGGTACGGCTCTCCCACCGACGAATTGTGCTCTGAGTACGGCCACAAATTGCAGGTGGACATTGCACCACAAACTCAGTATGAAAGTTTTCGAACACAAATGAATGCGACCTGTGGTCAAGATGGCAACAAGTGGACGATTCCCGGTGAGTGCATGGAAAGCTGGTGTGTTGACGAATATGGAAGAGAAGATGATCACATTCCAAATTCAAACTACAAAGTTGGAGCAAGTGCGTTAAGGGGAAAAGAAGGGACTACGCAAACTGTGACATGTGATTCGGGGTACTACGCTTGCACAGCGGCCAACTTGGCAGACTGTACGACACCTACGAGCTCAGGAACACGTTCTGGTACTGCAACGTGTTCCAACACCGGAAGGTTCCTTGGTGTCAAGTGCGTTGGTCTTCCCTGCGACGAAATTTTCCAGGGATATCATCAGTCTTGGACCTCGTCGTCTGCAGTATGGATTAGTAATAATATTGTCAATCGTCATATTCCTGGTACTACCCACCGAGCAGGCAATCAAACCCTTTCGGGTACTACTGGCGACAAAGTTTATGTCGAATGTGTCACCATGGGATCTATCAAAAAAGGGGATAATTTTGGTAGGAAATGCGACGACCAAAATCATGCCTTTAGACAAAATATGGGTGCGTCGAGAACACCCGAAATATGTGCAGAGAAATGTTTAAAGACAACAGGAACAATATCCAGCGGCATCAAGAAAACAGGCACTCATATTTCATGGCGTGCCTCGGACAAGTCTTGCTACTGTACCTATGATTGTACTTTCAAGTGGACGGTGACGCTCAGCACTCCGCTGACTGCCACCGAGTCTATTGGTGCAACAGTGACGCAGGCGAGCCAGAGTGGTGTTGGGACGCTGGCCGTGGCGTTGACTGGAGGTGAAGTGAGCGAGATAATCATCACGTCTGCCGTTGGCCAGGTGTTTGACACGGCTGCAGACCTGGTGATTAATGGTGGTACCACGTCAGTCAGTGATCTGTCTTCAGCTACGTTAGTAACGCAGAGTGAAGATGGGTGGCAAATTTACGGACTTGGCACAGCAGGTCTCGCGAGTGATGCTAGTTGGAATGTCCTTCCCTCATCGATGGCCAGCACGAGACGCCGAGCTGGGCATGCAACGAGCGGAATGAATGTGACGTGTCTGCCTTCTGGAAATTGGGAAACATTTACATGCGTGGACAATGAAAGATGTGACTCGGTGGGTGGTAAAGGTATGAATTTCGGGAGCTATGGGAGCGAAAGTACCCAGGCAGATTGTTTCGAATCGGCAAGATCTCAGTACGGGACGAAAGTGACTCCCTACACGACGTCTCAAAATGTTTATGTTGGCTCATGGAATTATCTTCCTTGGGGCTGCAGTATTGGACCATCTTCTCCCTGGACTGTCCATTGGAATACTTATGAGACTCCCACTGCGAATACTTATGCCTACCTTCCTGTGAGAGCCACTAATTGCGAAAAAGGTTATCGCCTGAAAAGTGATTTGAACATTGAGTGTGGTCCAGATGGTTGTGATTCTTCTGAATGCTGCGAACCGAATGCTTGCACAAAGCACCGCAACGTTGCAAATTCTGATTACGCTGTTGGAACTGCTGACATGGCAGCAACCACTCACGAATCTGTCGTTGTAACTTGCCACCAAGGTTATGCCATGGTGGATGGGTCTACGAGTGGCACATCTGTCTGCGGGCGGACGGGAGCTTTTTTGGGCGTCTCCGATTGTCTGCCTGCACAATGCACTTCGAATCTCATCGTTCCAAACTCTGACTACAGCAGCGGCTGCTGTAGTGAACGTTTGGATTGCTGTGGAAATCGAGATAGCTGCTGCGATTCAGGTCAGGCAAAGCTCTTGGGTGAAACTGGTGATTCTGTTGTTGTGACATGCGACACGGGGTACCACTTTCAAACATTGGGTGTTCAGACCGGCAGCACAACATGCGCTGCAAGCGGTGCATTCGAGTCTATTGCATGTAGTCCAAATCCATGCTCCTCGAGCAATGTACCAAACTCGGACAAAGCATCCACAAGCATTGAGGGCAACACTGGGAGCAAAGTGACAGTCACGTGCGACACAGATTTCCACGTCAAAGATACCGCCCTTGTTAGTACCGCAGCAACGTGTCTTGCTGACGGTACGTTTTCAGCTGTCGTGTGTGTTGCTAATGTCAAGTGCAATAATATTGATGGTTCTGGAGTTGACTTTTCAACATGTAGCAGCGGGTTTCATTTGAAAGACGTTCTCAATATTTTTTGCGGAGCTGCTGGCTGCACATCGTCTTACTGTTGCGATCCGAATCCAGTATGCTCAGACACGGTTGGTGATGGCACGAACGTAGCCTTTTCCTCTTGTAGTGCTGGTTTCACGTTAAGCAGTGATATGTCCAACACGTGCAAGACTGACACATGCAATAACGATGACTGCTGCGAACCACAGTCTTGCACTGCTACCAACGTGATGAACTCGCTTCTGCATTCAACAGCAGGCTCTGTTACTGGGAAAGTTAGAGACTCTGTGGTCGTGCAGTGCGCCAACGGTTACCATGTAGCAGGATCTACAATGTATGGCCCACCTAGCAGCTACTCTACGTCTGGTGCAGTGGTATGTGGTGCAAATCGTAATTTTGATGTGTTTTCCTGCGTAGCAAACCAACGATGCAATAACATTGACAGTTCTGGAGACCTGTCAAGCGCAATGAGCTGGGGTGGGGAAGCAGCTATGACATTAGCGATTGTGTGGGGTGTACCCCTTGCAGTTGAGTTCCGGCATCGAAGTCAACATTCAGCTCCTAGTACAGAGGTAAAAAATGGAGACACCATTACTTTTTCGTTTGATGCCAGCACACAACATGTGATGAAGTTCCCAGACCAAACTGCGTTTGATAATTGTGATTTTTCATCCGCAACTCAACTCGGCTCAGGCTCCTCGCCTGCAACAGCAACAATGGGATCAGAGACGCTGTGGTTTGGTTGCTCAGTGGGTGATCACTGTGTGAGTGGTCAGAAATTGAAAGTCACACTCAAAACAAAGCAGGAATGTCCAACTGGTTACTCCATCAAAGGAGATCTTGACATAGCATGCAAATTACCAATTTGCCATCGTGATGACTGCTGCACAGCCAATTCATGCACAACTGCTGGTGCACCTCGTGGTTACGCACATTCGAACTATCACGGAGAAGGTCACATTATCTGGAGAATTACAATGAAAAATTCCTTCTGGAGAAGTGAGGACAACGGAGTGAACAACAATGAAATCAACTCGGCCATTGGAACAGCAGTGACACAGGGGTCCTCAACTGCAGCATTGGTCACTCCATTGTTCTCACTTCATCGTCCCCCCTTGTCGAAGAGGACATTATATGTTAACGACCCTTATTGGAAGTGGGACTTGTCAGGTCCTTTTTCGAATTGTCAAGGCGACTGTAATAATGATGACCAGTGTATCGGAATTTCTCGTTGTTTCCAGCGTAGCGCCCACGAGCAAGTTCCTGGATGTTCCGTTGGTGGAGCAGGCGATGTGTATAATTACGATTATTGCTACGTACCTACTGATGTCTCTGGCATTTCCGACCAAAAAAACATTGTAGCACTCTTTAAATCTGCAAGCGATCAAACGTTTAACATTGAGTCAGATCTTGTCATTGGCAGCAGGACTTTTAGTGGAATTGGTGCAATGTCTGCATTGATAAATCATGGAACTGGTATTTGCACTTCCAGCTCCCCATGCAGCACGTGTCACGGAGATTGTAATAGCGACGAGGAGTGCGCAGGAAGTTTGAAGTGTTTTCAACGAGAGAACTTCGAGCAAGTTTTTAATTGTGACAGCGGCGGCGACGGTGATGTTCAAGGCTCTGACTACTGCGCACCCCTTGATCGTGATTTGGTTAATATGACGATGGAAACAAAAGAAACAAAATATCTTACGGGGGTAACGGGTGATGAACTCACAGTCACTTGTCCCCAGAATTACAACATGGATGGACCTCAGCAGCAGGGAATCATGGTCTGCGGATCAAATGGAGAGTGGCAGCCCAAAGCAGGTACGACAGTGACAGATTGTCGATTGTCACCGTGCTTTCCCGTCAGCATTCCAAATTCCAATCATGATGCAACAAACAAACTGATAGCAAATGTAGGAACTAGGTTCGCCGTTCAATGCGACTTTGGATACGATGACAATTCACCAAGATACGGGACTGACACAGATGGGAATATCGCAGTGACGACGTGCCAACCTTGGCGCCAGTTTGAATCTGTGACATGCGTTCCAAAATTATGTGATGACAGTGCCTTTGGGCCGGAATTTTCAAATTATGCGACTACTACCATGTCTGGTCCTGGCATTGTAACAGGATCCTATCGTTCAGTCACATGCAACCAGGGATATCTTTTTGGTGGTAACGGAGGTCCACGAACATTAGGGGCAAAATGTCAACCAAATGGAAAAATGACCTTGCCTATTTTTTCAGCAACAATACCACCAGAAGAAAGACCCGAAGCTGAAGAAATACAGTACATGAACGTTCCCTTGGGTGTTAGAGGATGCAATGCTACAAACTGTACTCCCGCAACTGTTGCAGACTCCAACTTTGATGAGGCGAATCCTATGATTGGAACGACCTTGCAGTCTCAAATAGGAACGTGCAAAGCTGGTTACAAATCCACCGGTGGAGTAGCGAAGGAGACTGGATCGTTTGACTGCGACAGCACGAAATGCAATTCGATTGGAGGTGATTGTTGTGCTCCTAACAGTATAAACGAAGCAGCAACTTGCATCGATGGATTAATACCTTTTCGAACGGGCGTAGGGTGCTACGGTTACGCTGAAGGGAGCTACAAGTGCTGCGCCACTTATGCCGCATATCAAATGATCCATCGTCAATTTGAATCTACCTGTCAAGCTTCAGGAGTGTTCATGCCAGTGACATGTAGTAAGTTATCCTGTGCCATTTCAAACATTCAGTATTCTGATTATCCTGCGTGTGGTGGTGACCCCTGCATCCCAGATCATCAGAATATTGTCGGAAAGTTTGACGACGAAATCGTGGTGACATGCAACGCGGGCTACCATACATCCACCACGGGCGAACGGAGCGGCACAGTGACGTGTCAAGCGGATGGGACCTTCACAAGCTTTATTTGCGTTCCAACACCATGCACTGGAATTCTTCAAATTCCCAACTCGGACCAAGCGTCCGTCAACATGGTTGGTGTTACTGGCACAATTGTTGCTGTGGAATGCAACGATGGCTACCATGCTAGTGATGTTGCAGTTAGTCAGGCTGATTGTTTGGCGACTGCCGTCACAAGGTACGGACTTACAGTCACCGACGGTGCCGATGGAACTCTTACTTCCAATGAGTACAACGATCGCCCAATGGGATGTGTGGTGCCCAAGGGTTGGATTGTGCCTGGGGACTTTGTCTTCTCTCCGTATTTTGTCTACTATAACACTGCGGTTGCACCAAAAAATCCACCTTTCTATCATTTGAGTCTTGAAAACGATTGGGACGTCGTCAAATCTCTTGACGGAAGTAAATCTTTTCAAGCGATATGTCACACTGATGGAAATTTTATTTTAAAAACTGACAATACACAACTGGAGTTGGAAGAATTTCCACCCATCTTTGACATGTATGCCCATGGTGAGGGAGTAAGTATAAATTCGATGCCAAGGGAAAAACTCAAGTTCGTCGCAATTGACTCTGGTGCTGTGACGTTAGAAGCATGGATTCGACCGCGGCAGGCCAGCAGCCACCCGAGCTACTGGCAGTACGTGTTCGGCACATCCGGGACAAACACACATGGCTTCTTTGGCATCTATCTGGAGCCGAACGGCAGACGAGTACTGTGTAACACGTACTTCAGTAGTGGTGGGAGACCACAAGTTATATCACCTGTCGATACGTTGACGTTCGGTCAGTGGTACCATGTTGCTTGCACACGCGATGATCAAAACGTTGTCCGACTCCATGTCAACGGCATCTCAATGAGCAAAGATTCAGTGACGGGTGCATATCAACTCGTGGCTGCATATTCTATTAATGGTGGAGATGCACATATTGGAAAAAACCCAGTGCATGGGGGCGACTTCTTCAGAGGTACTATGGGGTCGGTTAGAATGTTCACTACAAATATTTATGGCAGCGCATCTTTTTCTCCCCCCTCAATGACTGCTATGAAGACATGTGGGGACGATCGAACATGTTTTGCTATGGGGAACAGTGGTTCGAAGCCAGCTGTGTGTGTCAAAAACACCTGTCTCAAGAATAGGAATGTTTTGAACTCAATCTACGCCCCCGGGAAAAAAAATATGATTGCAGGGACAGGAGAGACTGTTGATGTCACGTGTGACCAAGGATACAGCACAAAATCCACGACTTCTGTGGCTACATGCCAAGTGAACGGGGAGTTTACTTCTGTTCTATGTTCTAAAGTAAGCTGTACATTGGGTCTGAATGTTGCGAACTCAGATTTCAAGACGCAACGATTAGGATTTCCTTTAAGTCCACAGACTGGCGACACTGTTAGTGTCACATGCGACGCAGGATTTTATGCTGGGAAAATTGGGGTGCGAATTGGAACAGCGACGTGTGGCACGAACGGCATGTTTAGTGGTGTGACGTGCCAGCCTGATCCTACTTGTCAAATGGGTGAGCACTTGAAAAGTTGGAGTGATTCGCCGTTTGTCGCAGTGTACAAAAACATTTTCTCTCCTTCCACTTTGAATACAGAGACTGGTTCTTTTGTTGTAGGTGGATCGAACAGTTTCATGCTGCCAGAAGACGGCAATGATCACATTGGCGTGGTTTACGAGACTACCAATTCTGATCGTGTCTCTGTGGGTCCTCACACTGAAGAGAGTAGACATTTAGACCTGAGATGCATGTTGGAGGGTCAGTGTGGTGGTCTCCAAGGTGAGAGTACTTACACTATTTATCGCGGTGGTCAGAAGTTTGCCCAAGTTGACCTGTCTTGTCCGCCAGTGTCATCAACAAAAGTTGTTGAGAAATTATTCGATCATGAAAAGTACACAGATTTTGACATGGACTACTACGAAGGTTCATGCACTAGTGGTTATGTTGAATTTCTTTTTGCACAGCCAATTCTTATTGATGAAATAAGATTGCGTCCATCAGTGGGTACAAATCAATTCACGCGTTTCAAGTTGGAGACCGTAGACTTGGACACAAACACAAACAGATATGTGGATCAGAGTGGTGGAACATACCAACAAAGTGGATACAATAATCCTTACGTGGATACTTCCGATCCTTTGATGTGGCCCAGAGGACCTGGCATTCAAAGGCATCCTTCTCGTGTGAATGTTAACGAGTATACAAAAGCGACGCGTACTTGGTCAACGAAAGAAGTAGCTGATCGCCAGTGGCCTGTTACCACTGACAGAATACGCCTGACTCTCTTGGCAGGGTCTGGGTCGACTATTACATTTGAAGATTTTCAAATCTTTACGTCTTCAAAAGACTGGTCACCAGAGCTTGGGACACCTCGTCTAATGCACTTGCCAGTCGCGGTGACCTCTGATTTGATTGAATCTGAAACTGTCGGTGACGCCAGTAGCTTCCTCCTTGCTGATGGGAGTGACTTCCCTGTTACAAATTGGGGTAATGTTCAGAAACTCACGCTTCCAACAGATGGCACCACAGATAGTTGGCTGATTGTGTCAAACTACTACGTGGAAAATTCTAACGACGATGATGCGACGTATGCAAACGAACGAATCAAGTTGAGAATGACGTGTACAGCAGGATGCAGCAACAAATTTGATGGTGGTGGTGCTCAGAACGAAATTGACCCAGAACTAAATCGACATCCCTACGACGGATACATTCGTACTTTGTACGTCGTCGTCAACTCTCCCCTCTCTTTCTCTCTTTCTCTCTTTCTCTCTTTCTCTCTTTCTCTCTCTCTTTCGACTGTCGTTGTCGTTACATGTGTTTAACTCTCTTATCTTTTCCGTTTGTGTTTTTTTGTTCTTTGTTCCTGTTTACAGGTACCGAAACGTCCAGAGCGGAGATTCTTTGTCGTCGGTTGGTCTTGGTGGTTCAGTGTCGTGGCTCGTCGTCGCAGATGGTACTGGAGACGCAGTGATTGAAGTTGATGGAATCGTTACTGATTCGAATGGCGATTCACCTCCAGCTGGCAAGTTTGTTTGGCGATCAAGAGTAGCTCACGCATTGAAAGTTGGCGAGAAAAGTCGGAAAGTAGATCCGATCATGATGAATCCAGCCACAAACTTTGACACCAGTGGTTGGATAGACACGCACGTGTTCGACAATATTGAAGTTGGACAATGGCTAGTAGTTGCACATTATCGCTACGAAGATCTTCAATCAACGCAAGACTCCCTCATTGCCGAGTGCATTGATCAAACACCACGATTTGCAAGTTTTGAAGTAGGCAGTTGTGTCAGCTCAAACAATGCCATTGTGACGGTAGGTTGGGAGTTGCTTCTTGACTCTCCATATACTTTCTTGCCTGACTCAACCAAAATGTATGATATCAACTATGGTACATCATTTGATGGGCAACGGCAGTGTCTTGAAGCGTGCGTGGCAAAGAATCCTGATCTGACAGCATGTCGGATGTGGACAACATCTTTGTCATCAAGGTGCGAAGTTGGAACTAGCAGCTCGATTACTCATGGGGCAGGCTCCAATAGCGACTACCGATGTGCAGTACGACTGCCGGAGCAACCGTGCAACAAAAATGATCGACGAGCAATAACAAGCAACATTAAATCACGACCCGGAGGCCTCGAGTATGGTGGCTCAGTGAGTTGGTTGGTGAATCGCATGCATGCACCGTACCTTGTCGAAGATCCTTCATCGTCTTTCCGTTTCAACGCTGCATCATGGCGTGGAAAATTTGTCATTCGTTTTCAGTCGCATGGGCGCGTGAATGCAAATGTCCTTGTTGGCCAAGAGAAAATGCGTTCTCCTGGTTTCGCCACAGGAACAGACGGTGCCAAGTATCGATTGAGAGAAAACGATATAGCGAATGGTTGTGGCAATACAGTCAACGGAGGTTGTGGTTATTCTGATGGTTACCTAATCAAAGTCCATGATCAAGCAACGCAATCAGACAAAAATATTGCGCAGATCATTTCGTCATCAGCAGGCCCTCCAAACGGCAAGTATTTGACTCCAGTGATTTCACAGGCGTCTCGACTTCCAGGCCTTGCACTGCTGAACTATCGAATCGAAGCAAAATCTGTGAATGCTCCGTTGTTTTCATGCAAATCAGGATCTTCAAGTGGACAATGCTACACATTTTACTTTGGCTGCACAGATTGCAGCACTGATCTTTTCCACCATCAAAAGTACCAGCCTTGGGGAGAAACTGAGGCAGGTACGTTTTGTATGAGTTGGTACGCAAACGAAGCAGCAGCTGCAGCCGATGTGTTCGCTGTTGGACCGTGCACGAGCGATACGGAGTTTCGTGAAAATCAAGTAAGCATGTTTGTGAGACGAGGTTCTGAGAAAGCAAGCTCTCCGTCTTGCCTGTTGTGTCCAACAGGATACCATCGCCCGCAGGCAGGGAGCGAAACCGAGTGTATTCAGTGTGATGTTGGTTCCACTACGAATGGACTGCGTGGCACTTCACTGCCGTGCACAGCATGCAATTCTGGACGCTACTCAGACACTACAACACTGCAGTGCGAGCAATGTCCAAGCGGTTACGTTTCTCATAACATTTTCTCGTGTCGATCAGGCTCGTCAACTGGAGCATGCACAAGTTTTTACAAGGGGTGCACTCATTGTGAATCGAATGGTTTTAACGAAGCAATATACTCTCCGTGGGATTCAGAGCAGGCGCAAGCATTTTGTAAGTCAAGGTCTGCAAATAATGCTGTTTTGGACATTGTTGTATCCGGTGTCTTTGGAGGAACGCCGTGTCAGAGGGATGCAAATGTTGCGCACACGATCTATGCATCCAGTGGATTGACTTCGTGTGAAGGATGTCCAGCAGGGAAGTTTGCAGAGAAAAATGTTTGTGTAAGTTGCGCGCTAGGGTACTACCAAAACGAAGCGGCACAGGCGAGTTGTCTTCTTTGTGCAAAAGGATCGTACTCGGTTGAGCTGGGTCAAACTATTTGCAAAACATGTGTCGCTGGGAAATTTTTTGACTCGATTACAGCTGGTGATCCCGTCTGTAAATCTTGCAGTGCTGGAACGTACACAAGTCTCGCTGGTGCATTTGAGTGTGTTGTGTGTGAACCTGGTAAGTATCATGACTATGGTACCTCTGCTGCAACCACATGTTTGAAGTGCCCAGTGGGTACTGCGAATCACTGGCCTCAAGTCAACGGAAGAGAACATCACGATAGTCTTGATGATTGTGAGACTTGTCAATCAGGAACGTACTCTGATACGGAAGGCACAAGGTGGTGCAAAAGGTGCAAGGCGGGTACAATCATGCGCACCACTGTCATGAATGGGAGTACGACAGAGAATCACAATGAAATAGATGATTGCATACCAGAGGAGACTACCTACATGTGCAAACATAAAATTCATGCTGGTGCTAGTCGCACAGAGACTGTAAGCATGTCTTGCGGGTATACTTTTGAAGAATATGCAACACCATGGGACGGAAATTATTGGTCGGAACAAAGAGATCTACCTTCAGGTAGCGCTCGTTTGGCATCAACT
>Ga0307997_10000838_pt1 | contig 14128 bp, 11 predicted proteins | sample Davwhametageno36_FD_203165 | JGI IMG/M metagenome (GOLD analysis project Ga0307997, IMG submission 203165) | Marine microbial communities from Davis Island wharf, Antarctic Ocean - #36 | ecosystem: Environmental > Aquatic > Marine > Unclassified | place: Antarctic Ocean: Davis Island wharf... | reverse complement strand
ATGGTGGCGATGAGTTGTTTGCTGGTTATGATCCATTCAAAGCATTATCGACCTCACAAGCCTATCAAAAATATTGTCCCAAGCGACTGCATCCGGCCATCGAAGCAATTGCCAATATGCTTCCCGTATCTGATAGCAACATGAGCTTTGAATTTAAGTTAAAACGTTGGTTGCGTGGTGTCGGACATCGGGATGCCTTATGGGGGCCAGTCTGGATGGGTGCCTTAGGTCCTAAAGATATAGCAGATCTATTCGATCGCGATATAGATGTTGAAGACTTGTATAGTGAAGCAATAGAATGCTGGGATAGTTGTGCTTCAGACAATATTGTGGACCGGATGTCTGAATTCTTTGTGCGATTTTATTTGCAGGATGGTGTTCTGCTAAAATCAGACCGGGCCAGTATGTTGTCTTCGTTAGAGCTTCGTTCACCTTTTCTCGATCTTGATATAGTAGAGTTTTCTCAAAAACTACCCGCTTCTATGAAGTTCCGTAACGGTGAAACCAAATACATTCTAAAAAAAGCATTAAGTGGTCTCGTTCCGGATTCCATTCTTTACCGGCGAAAAAAGGGATTTGGTATACCGCTTGCTAAATGGCTACGGGGGTTTTCATCTCTGGAAATTAAATCTCCAATGAAGCCTCCTTTTTTGAACGAACATAAAGTGGACGCTTTGTGGGCTTTGCATCAAAACCGTAGCGCAGATTACCGCCATGCTTTATGGTGCTCAATGACGCTTCAGGGGCGGTTTAGATGAATTCTAAATCAAGTGTCAAGCTCCTCAGAAATACATAGATATCTCAGCTAGTAGCTGTTAAATTGATTAGTAATTTTCAGTATAAAATTGTGTAGGATAAAAAGTATGGGTGTAAACGATTTAAACTTAAAAGGCACTATGCTTCGAAAACGACTTCTCCCAGTTATTGTAAAAACCTCTGAGAAGGGATACTCAAAATCACCAGGAGAGCCGATCACGGTTGCCCTAGTTCGAGGTCCAATTGCTTCGACGACGGGTGCAATTAATAATGAAGCAGTTCCCGCCATTGGCTTGGCTTACCTTGCCGGTCATCTACGAAAACACGGACACACGGCGATCATAGTGGATGCTGTTGCAGAAGGCCTCAATAAACTTTCGACGGCAGAAGGTATTGAAGGCCTTCAATGTCAGGGAATGACGATCAAAGATACTGTTGCGGCAATACCAGCGTCATCACGCGTCATAGGCATTGCAGCGATGTTTTCTGGAGAATGGCCAGTTGTCCGGTATTTAGTTGAAAAAATTCGTCAGAGGTTCCCTGATGCTTTTATTGTCGTTGGCGGTGAACATGCTACGGGTTTATCCGAATTTACTCTTCGCAATAGTTCAGCAATTGACGCATGTATACGTGGTGAAGGAGAGCATCCTTTGCTTGAATTAGTCGAGTGTATATCACGTGATTTAAATTGGAAGAACGTTAACGGAATTGCATATCTTGATAATGAGGATTGCTATCAAGTGGTATCTAATGTCGCCCGAATTGTTGATATCGATGAAATACCCTGGCCGTATTGGCCTGAAGGTTATTTAGAGAAATTTTGGGCTGCCGGCAAGTCTTACGGTGTGCAAACTGGAAGAGATATGCCATTTATGGTTTCTCGTGGCTGCCCATTCCAATGTACGTTTTGCTCAAACCCACAAATGTGGACGACCCGCTATATACTCAGAGATGTTGAGGATGTTATCAACGAGATCAAATTCTACATCGAAAAATATAATATTACAGCTATTCAACTTTATGACCTAACGGCTATTACTAAGAAAAGCTGGGCGATGGAATTATGCCAGCGTATGATAGATGAAGGTATATATCTAAATTGGTCGCTACCATCTGGTACGAGGAGCGAAGCACTCGATTTTGAGATGCTTTCGATGCTTAAGAAAACGGGCCTTAATTATTTAGTTTATGCCCCTGAAAGCGGCTCACCTGATACATTGAAACGAATCAAAAAACAAATTAAGCTGGAAAAACTTACGGCTTCTGTTGTTGAAGCAAAAAAAGCTGGTCTTATCTTGCGAACAAACTTGATTATTGGCTTCCCATTTGAAACACGCAGAAACATATTCGAAACCATTCGTTATGGGCTATACCTTGCAATCCGGGGCGTTGATGAAGTTGCTATCAATATTTTCTCACCTTATCCGGGAACAGAATTATTTGATGAATTGCAGGCTGAGGGCCGATTAATCCTAGATGATGACTATTTTATTGCTTTGACGTCACTAAATAGTGATTACACAAAACTAAATCCACTAACTGTAAACAAACATATGGGCCCAGGTGAATTAGGCTTTTATCGCATTACTTTTATGCTTCTGAATTATGGTATCGGGTATTTACTTTATCCAAGTCGGATTGTCAGAACTTTAAAAAATATCTTTTCAGACCACCATGCATCAACAGTTTTCGAGCATCGATTAAAAGATATGTATTCGCGACGTAAAAAAACTAAACTTGAAAATGTTTCGGATATATAAGTGTCGCCAATCTAAATTACTACAGGATTCCTTCGTGTGATCTCAAAAGTTTTTAATGAGGAAAATGAGCTCCTACCTTTTAAGCCTATTATATATGTAGTCTGTTTGGCACTTGCTTTTAGATCATCTATTTTAGTGTTGAATTTATACCTCGATAATTCACCGACTTGGGGTTTTTTACCTCGTACCGCTATCGCTATCGCTTGGAGTGATTTTGGCAGATTACTTTTGCCTGAAAACTTTGAAAGCCTATACGGTACTACATTAGAAGCATCGCTTAAGACGTGGTATTTAAATGACCGTGGGTTGACAATTCTTTATGTTTTAATTGATAAGGCATTCGGGCACGTAACGTATTTTCAAATCCAAGTTTTTCAGTTAATAATTGACAGTCTTATGGTGCTACCTGCAATGGGAGTTGCGAAGCGCGTCGCCGGACCAACGGGAGCTATAGTAGCCGGTGTGGCGTATGCTCTATTTTTACCGCAAGCACAAATGACTGTGTCACCTGACTATAATGGTTGGTTAGGTTGCGCGATGATAACGATGATCTGGATAGCTGTTCTTCTTATCGAGGCAAGAAAGGCAGGGATTATTCTCTGTTTGTTTAGCGCATTGGTTATTGTCAATTTTATTGGCAACGAATTTAGGTCGGTTGTAGCATTATTTTCCTTTGGTGCAGCCGGGTGGTTTTGGTTGGTCAGTATTGGTGCTCAACGATCACTTCTGTTGCCAAAGTATCGTTGGAAAAAAATAGGGATGTTCGTTGCTGCTGGAATGTTTGTTTTCATGATTACCTCGTCAATCAATTATATATCTCGTGGTGAAATTTCACCGATTCGATCATCGCTTGGTCACGCATTTTTCACAGGGGTAGGACAATACCCAAATCCTCTTGGTATGACGGACTTAGATAGTGCACCTGCAGATTGGTATGTACGTGAAACAGGTGTAACGGATATTAATTATTCATTAAATACAGAATATAATGAATGGTTGATGGAGCGAGCTAAAGAATTTGTGTCTGACTATCCGGTATTATACGCCTCTATGGTGGTGCGGCGTGCATGGCGGATTTTGTTCCCAAACATGGCATTTACTGTGGTCACAGATATTTTGAGTTATGCACGTTCACCTCGGCAACTAGAGCTCGCTGAAATGCGCAAGTCATTGGTTGCAGAACATGGGTGGTTATCGGTGACAGCTTTGACCACTATACTCAAGGCTGATCCGGCATATATCTTTGGTTTGTGTTGGCGGGTTTTACTTTTGATTATCTTACCTATAGGTTTGTTTTCAGCAATCTGGCTCTCCCGATCACGGGGGGCGGCTGTATTCGCTACGCTACCTCTCGCGTACGGTATCATTACCTTATCCTTTGTATACGTCACACCTCCAGTGGTAACCGGAATTCACGCCGCCGTTCTGCCTGTTTCGGCTGCAGGACTTTTCTTATTATTCTGCCGTGCGAAAGAGATGTATTCTTCGTGAAACAAGTTCTCATCAAACAGGGCCAAGCCGTCGTCTCTGAAGTGCCGGCACCGGAGATTGAACCTGCTACCGTATTGGTACATCTCGATCATTCCTGTATATCAGTCGGTACAGAATTGGAGGGGATGCGGTCCAGTGGTCAGCCGCTTTGGAAGCGGGCACTGGAGCAGCCTGAGCGTGTGCGCCAGGTTGTTGAATTAGTCGGCAAGCAAGGCCTGAGTGCGGCCCGTAAAATGGTTGGGCGCAAGGTTTCTCAGGAAACACCGACGGGGTATTCAGCAGCAGGTACGGTCATTGAAGTCGGCGCGGGAGTTACGGATTTATTTGTTGGTCAGCGTGTTGCCTGCGCTGGTAATCAATACGCCTTCCATGCTGAGATTATTCGCGCGCCGCGTAATTTGGTGGTGCCTATTCCGGATGTGCTTGGGTTTGATGCGGCGAGTACAGTGACTTTGGGCGCTATTGCTTTGCAAGGCGTTCGTCGTTTGATTCCAACTTTGGGTGAAACTTTTGTAGTGATTGGACTCGGCATTCTAGGTCAATTGACGTCACAGATTTTGAGGGCGAATGGCTGCAAGGTTATAGGGCTTGATACCGATGCGGCTCGGTCCCAGCTGGCGGTAGATGGCGGTATGGAGTGCGTTATTGATCCGGCCGATACGGACACTGTTAAAGCGGCCATGCAATTAACCGGGGGTATTGGCACAGACGGTGTTATTGTTACCGCAGCAACGCCTTCGGATGAAGTGATTTCGACGGCGTTTCAGATGTGTCGGCGCAAAGGGCGCGTCGTGTTGGTGGGTGATGTGGGGCTTGATCTTCAGCGCGCCGATATTTACGCAAAAGAACTCGATTTTCTCGTTTCCACCTCTTACGGACCGGGCCGTTATGACGCATCTTATGAAGAAGATGGACATGATTACCCGATAGGCTATGTGCGCTGGACTGAAAACCGCAACATGGAAGCCTATTTGGGTTTGTTGGCGACAGGGCGGATTGATATTGCGCCTTTGATCTCAAATACAGTTGCGCTTGATCAGGCACCTGGGGTTTTTCGGTCACTTGAAAGCGGTGAGCAACGCCCGATGATCGCCTTGCTTTCTTATCCTGAAGCACCTGATACCACGATCCGTCGTCGGATTGATTTCACAATGAAAAAACCGGCGAACGCTGATAAAGTCCGCCTCGCTGTTGCTGGTGCCGGTAATTTTGTTAAAAATTTACAATTGCCTAACTTGGAAAAGCTATCTGACCTTTATCAGTTGCGCGCTGTTATGAGTCACACCGGTCATAATGCCACATCAACGGCAAAGCAATTCTCAGCCAATTACGCGACCACTGATTTTTCTGAACTGCTCGGCGATGACGATACAGACGCGATCTTGATCAGTGCTCCGCATAATGTTCATGGCGAAATGGTTCTAGCCGCGCTTCAAGCGGGCAAGCATGTGCTTGTCGAAAAACCGTTGGCGCTGAACCAAAACGAGTTGGATACCATCGCTGCGTTTTATGAAGAGCGCAGTGAAATTGAAACGCCGTTGTTATTAACGGGCTTTAACCGCCGCTTCTCACCCCATGCTCGTAAAGTGTCTGAGGTTTTGGTAAAGCGCACCAACCCGGCGATCCTTAATTACCGCATGAATGCAGGGCACATTCCGGGCGACCATTGGGTTCATGGCCCGACAGGTGGCGGGCGTAATATTGGTGAAGCGTGCCATATTTATGATCTGTTTACTTATTTGACCGGCAGCCGGATTGTTGATGTGTCGGCAAAAACGATCCAACCAACAACCGGTTTTTACCGTGCGGATGATAATTTTGTTGCAACCCTAACTTTCGAATGTGGATCTGTTGCAAATTTAACTTATACGGCGCTTGGCGATAGTTCCTACCCGAAAGAGCGTATGGACGTGTTTTGTGATGGGCGGGTGTTCGAGCTTGATGATTACCAAGCCTTGACGATACACGGTACAAAGGCAGAAAAGCACACATTGAAATTAGCCGATAAAGGGCATTTGGAAGAACTTCGTTCTTTTGCTCAAGCCATCAAAGCGGGAGGCGAATGGCCAATTCCTTTATGGCAACAGCGACAAGCGATGGAAATCTCTTATCAAGTAGAGCAAATGCTTTGAAACACAACGACGAACAGACTCACGATACAGCCAAAGCCTTTGATGATTGGGCCGGGCATTGGAGCAGTCACTACAGCTCGAACGGTGCCATGGCTGGGCGGATCGTCCGGTTCGCTGAGGCATTGGCTGACTTGGATGATAGACAGGGGAAGGTTTTAGATTTTGGTTGTGGCACAGGAGAAATCTCCAGAGCCTTAGCCGATCAGGGCTGGCAGATGACAGGCTGTGACGTATCAGCCGAAATGCTGTTGAAAGCGCGGGCCGCTGACCCGGACGGGAACGTAACTTGGGCCCCTATCGATGCGGATAGACCAACCCCCCTGCCCTTTGCTGATAGGTCATTTTCAGCCGTTTATTCCTCTAGCGTATTTGAGTATCTGTCTGATCCACGGGACGTCATTCGAGATATTTACCGGACGCTTAAACCGGGCGGGCGGCTGTTTTTCACTGCCCCCGACCCCCGCCATCCGATCCGTAAAAAAGAAGCAATAAAAATACTATTTGTCAAGTTACAGCCGTTTTGGGAATTGATTAAACGGACCAGATGGCAAAGTGAATTTAGGTATTTGCGAATTTCAGTTAACCGCCCAGAAGTTGATGTCTGGATTGAAATGCTGAAGGCGGAAGGTTTTATAGGTCCCGCAGCGAGAGACTGTAACGAGCCCCTTACCTTAATTTCAGCGCAAAAGCCTTCATGAATATTCTTATTATTTGTTATTGCTACCCACCCGATTTAGGGCCTCGGGCTTTCCGGTGGTCGGCAATTGCAGAGTATTGGGCGGCGCAAGGACACCAGGTACACGTCATCAGTGGGGGAAGCTTTGGTGCGTTATCTGAAGAAGCGTTAAACGGGGTTCATATTCATCGGGTTGGTGGCGTGATCAGCGAAAATTTGCGTGGGTTGCTTAAAAAAGAAACACTACAATCAGCTGATGAAGGCGCTGAGGCATCGGTTAAAGAATCTTCTGGTAGAAGTAAACTCAGCGGATTAGGCTCTATTATCAAAGCCATTCACGATTTAACGTGGAAAAATATATACTGGCCTGAAAGCAATTGCTGGTGGTTTTTTCCGGCTCGTGCAAAGGCCCTAAAGCTCGTGGCAGAGATTCCGTTTGATGCTGTCATCAGCACATCAACCCCCTACACCGGGCATCTGGTTGGTAAAGCTGTAAAAAAAACCTATCTGGATGTGCCTTGGATCGTTGATATCGGGGACCCTTTTAGCTTTGGCCAACCCCCATGGAATAACACGGGCCTATATAAAGACTTGAACCGCCGTTCTGAAGCGAAAGTTCTTCAATTAGCAGATAGCATCTCGGTTACAGTAGCGTCGTGTAAAAAAGCTTATGGGGAACTGTTTCCCGGTATCGGAGATAAAATTACAATCATTCCGCCTTTGTTTTCAGGAGCTATCTCTTCTCACGATGATAAGCACGTAAACAAAAAAATCCGACGGCTTGTCTTTACCGGCTCTCTTTATAAGGAGATCCGCAATCCAGCTTATCTGTTGAGCGTACTTTCCGGTGTATTCATGATGTCTCCTGAGACGGAGGCGCATTTTTATGGCCGCATCAACGATTGTGCCGATTTGTTTGAACCCTATTTACGGAACTACCCAAAAAACGTCTTTGTCCATGGATTGGTTAGTCGTGAAATTGCAGCAGATGCTATGGAGCAAGCTGATGTTTTGATTAATATTGCAAACCGAACACGGCATCAGTTACCCAGTAAGCTAGTCGATTATATGGCATCTGGAAAACCAATCCTGAATATGGTTTCTATTGAAAATGATAATTCTTTGTCTTTTCTTCAGTCATATCCGAATGTCGTGACGTTCATGGAAGGCTCTGATAGCGGGACAAAAGATAACCTCGAAATAATATATGAATTTATTGCGAACCCTAAAACTGTTTCACAACACACAATCGAGCGCTTGCTTGAGCCATTTCAAGTGCCCGCTGTAGAGGCGCAGTATCGCAAGCTTTTTATTGAAAAAAATTCGAGCAAATAGAGGAGAATTAAGCCATAAAGTAATCTCTTTACAATTTTAATTAAATGCATCGCCTAAGTACTTGGGTGTTGTGTGTTGGAAGCCATGAATAATGACGAATTCCTCTGCTCCGCAAACCAAACAGACGGTAACACTCAGGATTTTGGTGGTCTTATTAAGCTGTGTTCTGACTATTCAAATCATGGGGCGAGCAGCCATAGCCGGTACCCTGGTACTGGCTTTTTTTTGTTTCTTATTCTTGCCTCAAAAGTCAATGTACCTCAAACGTGCAGTAGATGCAGCGCGGAGCCCCATTGGTTTGATGGTGTTGATCACAGCTCTTTTTTGGATACCTAATATTTTCCTATCTGTTGATCCTATCCGTTCACTAGAAGCCGGTGCTAGAACGTTCATTTTTATTGGATTTGCGGCTCTCTTTTGGGCGGTTTTAGCCGAAAACAAATCTCTTCATGGGCTTTTCTGTCGTGCCTTCATCATTGCTTCAGGGGGAGCGATTGTTATAGCGCTCATTGCTGAATTGGCTGTCCCTGAGCTGTATTGGTTCCTTCATTTCAAGGGATGGCGTGATGTTCCTTTGAGAACAAGTCTGAAGTCGTTTTCTGCACTAGCTGTTTTTATGATCCCGGCTTTGCTCTGGATAGGTTTCCGGTTAGGGGGGAGGTGGATGAACCTTTCTGTTGCGAGCGCATTAGGCTTTATAGTGCTTGTCTGGCTGACGTATAACAGAGCAACGATTGCGGGGCTTATTGCGATGACCGTGATTTGTGCTGTATTGGTTGCTTGGTCATCGCGCTCACGTTTGATGCAGATCGCATTGCCACTTGGAGCCCTCGCCGTTTTTATAGGGGTTCTGGTTTGGCTCAACATGACACGTCAGCGCCCCGGTTTCGAAGGGGATTGGTATTTTCCGTTATGGCTGGTCGATTATCAGCGACAAGCCATCTGGAGATTTGCAGTAGAGCTTGTGCAGCAGAACATCTGGTTCGGCATGGGTATGAACACGATTAATTTTGCTCCTGGTGCCGATGCTGTTATCCCAAATACCGCTAATAATTTAAAAATGATTCCCAGCCACCCACACAATTGGGTGCTAGAAATTGCCGCCGAAACGGGCGTGTTTGGATTGTTGTCGATTTTAACTACTATTGTGGTGAGTTTTATTCATATGATAAAAACCTTCCTTCGTGGCGCTGACAAATCCTATTTAATTGCGATCTGTATATCAGCCGGATATTGGGTTTCTGGACTTTTCAATTTCTCGTTCTGGTCGGCTTGGTGGCAAATGTCATTTGTGCTTATAATAGCGCTTTGTCTTTCTTTGAAATCGGATTCAAGTTTGGTGAATACAAAGAAGACATGATTCTAAGAGGCCATACTGAATATGAGATCGGCTATTTCAAAAACACGTACTCGTGATCTTTGACCTTCTCCCCAACTTCGTACCACTGAGAAGTTAGTGATATATGCATTATTAACTACTCCCCTTGCTTGGACCACGCGGCTAGAGATTCTCCGGGGATTGAACTCATGGTGGCAGTTCAGCCAATGAGTTTTTGTGCAGCGATGCCGGGGTCTTGTCCCCGACAGCGCTGTGGGGACGGACTTCATTATAGTCCTTACGCCAATCCTCCAATTTTATACACACGTCGTCAAGGTTCATAAACCAGTGTGTAATGGTTCAGGTCATACGAGACACACAGACCCTGGAGCACGAGTTTTGAATATAGGCCATTGGGGTTAATCCTCCCAGCGATTTATGGGGTCGGTATATGTTGTATTTATTCAGAGCCTTTTTGAGCTCGAAGCGCATGGCACCGATTGAGTCTGCAAGCAGATCATATCGATAATAGAACTCCTCCTTAAATGTTCGGTTTCCCATGTTCAACGCCGCCATTATATGTTGGTCGGCTCGGCGGCAGGACATGAAGGGGAATATACAGCTCCTTGCAGGCCGCCTCGAACTCAGCCATGAACTCCGAACCACCATCTACTTGTATGGACAATATTTTAAAGGGCGCATCTTCGATGAGTTCCATCAAAAAGCGTTTGGCAGAAGATGCTTTGGCGTGAGAGTAGACCTGAGCGTGGATGTATTTCGATTTGCACTCCCAGGCTTAAAAATGTTTGCAGGTGATACCATTTCGTCTCACTGTCATATGATAGACCTGGACGCGTTCTCCCAGTTTCATTGTCTTGTAATCTTTATAAGCCCATGGCTTAGCATGAGATTTATTAAAGTTTCGCTTCTTTCTATGGCGCGGAGCTGAGTGGAATTTGGTGTTCAAGTCCTTATCAAACAAAATAGTCAGAATACGCCCCACAGTACTGGCACTGATTCCGTTATCATAATCTCGGTTGATAATAACGGCGATTTTCCTTTGCCATACGTTGTGTCTTCACGGCGAATACGAAGGACAAGCTGCTTCTCCGCTTCTCCCCAGAGTGGCTTATTGACAGACTTCGGGCGTTTGGAGGGTGCCATGATGCCCTGTTTGAGTTTGACTAATTCCCGCTTGTAGCGGTAATGGGTGGAGCAGGGGATACCAGAAAGTTTTTTGGCACTTTTCTTCACAAACACCCTTGGCTTTTAGGCTAGCCCAACGCCGAACACCGTCCTCATATTGTTTTCGATATACATCCAGACGTTCTTGCGAGCGGTTGTAGGCGTAAAGTTTATAAAGATTCTTGTGTAATCCAATGATCTGCATCGAGGCCTCTGAGAAATTAGTTGTTTCATCAACACCTATCTTCCGCGGTCTTCCATTAAAGGCAACTCATTACAGAATCTCACATCTACCTGAACCTATACAAGCGCGTGTTCATACATTCTGCTCTGAACTTGCCATTGAACGACACAATGAACGCGTTATCTGTCGGTTTCACTGGTCGGGAGAAACCGAGAACCACGTTATTTTGATAAGCTCAGATATCAAAATCACGAAAGATAAATTCGGATCCATTGTCAACACGAGTAGTTTTTGGATAACCAATCGTCTTGCAGACATTTTAAGTGTTCGAACGACATCTTTGCTTTCACACGCCGCTTCGGTGTTTTGTTCCGCAACTTGCAGGCCCATCGTCGTGTATAAACGATAAATATATTTGGTGTTCACTTGCCAACCTTCTCGACGTAACAGCACATGAATATGGCGATAGCCATATCTGACATGGGTCTCAGCTATCTCTCTAATCCTTTGTTTGAGATTGGCCTGATCGTCCTTGTGAGGTTTGTAATGATAGCTTGACCGACAGGCCTTAAAGCTTTTGTTTGATAACGTCCTGCAGTATCGCTTTATCAAGCGACAAGTCCGCAATCAACCTCTTGAGATTCCCGTTCTCTTCCTCAAACTGCTTTAGGCGACGCATCTTGGAAGGCATCAGACCCGCATATTTTTTACGCCAATTATAAAATCTCGCATCTGAAATTCCGGCCTTCGAACAAACTTTGCCGACTGAAACGCCTTCTTCAGGTTGCCGTAAAACAAAGACAATTTGAGCCTCCATAAATCGTTTCTTCTTCATGGAATTCTCCTTTTCCTGATATCAGGATCTAAATTAGAAAATTCCAGCCCTAAATGATCCAATTCCTGGAGGCAGGTCAATTTTCAATGAAGGTACTAATGTAACGCAGATTTACAGACGAGTAGATAATTGGGATATTGAAGATGAGAATAGGCGGTTGAAGAAGTTGGTAGCGGATTTGTCGTTAGATAAGATGGCTCTGCAGGAAGTTCTATAAAAGTTCTGTGCCCCAAGGATCAACGCCGAGCGGTGGTTATGCTAAAGGATTTGGGATTGAGTGAGCGGTGTTTTTACTAATTGGCAGGAGCCGCTCGTTCAACAATTAGTTATAAATCGGTAGAGCCACAAGCGAAGTAATTATGACAACGGATGCATGAATTGGCGGATAGTCACCGTCGCTTCGGTCATCCGCGTCTGCATGTATTGTTCCAGCGTGAGGGCTTTGAGGCCAATCACAAAAGGACTCATCTGATTTACGTTTAGAGAGGTCTGCAGGTCCGCAGGCTTAAGAAACAGCTACGATCCGCCATCGTGCGTCAGCCTTTGGCCTTACCGTCACAGCCCGGTTAAATTTGGAGCATGTACTTTATGTGCGATCAACTTTCCAGTGTCCGTCGGATTAGGTTGTTCAATGCGATTGATAACTTCACTGTAAGCGGTGCAGCAACTACACGTAACTGATTTGGGCGTCAAAGTTCCAAGGCAGGAGTTGTTCGATCTGGCTTTGCTTGTGGCCAGCAACGATGGCTTGAAGCGTTGCTGTTAAATAGGCATGTGGCTCAATCTTATTAAGTCTTGCCGTCTCAATGAGTGATGCGATGCTACCCCAGTTATGGGCACCGATATCATGACCGGCAAAAAGTGCGTTCTTTTGATTAAGTGCGATGGGTCGGATCTTTCGTTCAACAGCATTATTATCCACCTCGATGCGGCCATCGCTAAGGAACAGAGTTAGCCCTTTCCAGAATCTGGCGATATAGCGCAGGGCTTCACCCAACGGAGATTTTTTGGAGACGCGGACGCGTTGTTCGATCAGCCAGAGTTCGAAGGCTTCATCCCGCGTCGCGCTTTGTTGGCGGCGTAACGTTAATTGTGCTTCTGCGCTCGACCCCTTAATACCCACCTCGATGTGTTACAGCTCCGCAATTCATTTGAGCCCTTCCTCGGCAATCGGTGCCGTACTGTTTTTGGCAACTTCATGCAGTTTGCGTCGGGCGTGGGCCCAGCAATAGGTAAGCTCAATCGGCGATCCTTTCCGCTCCGATTTAGTCAGACGGTTGTAACCGGCTTATCCGTCGACTTTTAAAATACCGGTGAAGCCTTCAAGAATCTTTTCTGCATACGCACGACCGCGTCCGGGGGCATAGTTGTAGGCAACACCCGGCGAATCACCGCCGTCCGAAGGCCTGTCGTCGCATGCCAATGCCCACAAGTAGCCAGTTTTAGTTTTACGTCGCCCCGGATCAAGTGCCGGAGCCCGGGTCTCATCCATAAACAGCTTGGTAGATGTTTTGAGGTGTTCCAAAAGGCAATCAAACACTGGCTTCAACTCGAGAGACGCTTTGCCAACCCAGTTTGCAAGAGTTGAAAGATCCAACTCGATGCCCTGACGGTTGTAAATCTGGGCCTGCCGATAGAGCTTGGGGACAAGAACATGTGCTATCAATGCCTCGGTTGGCAATCCTCCGTGAATAAGATGTGCCGATGCCGGGGTTTGGGTAATACCCGCTTCACAGGATTGACATGCATATTTAGGGCGGCGTGTAACAACGACCTGGAACTGCGCTGGAATAATATCCAGGCGTTCAGACACATCCTCTCCAATGACATGTAAATCACCGCCGCATGAACAATCGGTGCTCTCTGGCTCTATGATTTCTTTAATGCGCGGCAGGTGTTTTGGCAAGGATCCTCGGTTTTAAGAACGGGATTTTATGCCCGCCGGTTTAGGTGTCACTTCACACGCATCTCTTTCTGCCTAAATAGAGGCTATTCCAACCTCAATATCTTCCAGCGCCAGTTCGAACTGATCGGGATCAAACTTCTCAGACTTACGCTCGAACATGGCTTGTTTGAAGGCGGCGACCAGCACCTCTAATCACTCTTGCTGGGCAATTACAATTGCCTTCAAAAGTCCCACATTATCGGGGAGATTAGCGAGATCAATCTTGGTTGATTATATAGCCGAACAGCACCTGATTTACCCGCAATAAAGGGGACGTTTGTATTTTTTTTTGCACTTATTCGATGGCCTTTGGGTGCCGCGTATGCGGGGCAATGACACGTCGCCAGTCAAGGCCTGAGAACAGGGTCTCAAACTGGGCATGAGTCAAATGCATCAGGCCCTCTGTGATCGTCGGTCAACTGAAATTGTGATCTTCCAATCGCTTGTAGGCCATCACCAGACCCGAACCATCCCAGTACAACAGCTTCAGACAATCCAGACGTTTGGGGCG
>Ga0307997_10000834_pt1 | contig 14151 bp, 13 predicted proteins | sample Davwhametageno36_FD_203165 | JGI IMG/M metagenome (GOLD analysis project Ga0307997, IMG submission 203165) | Marine microbial communities from Davis Island wharf, Antarctic Ocean - #36 | ecosystem: Environmental > Aquatic > Marine > Unclassified | place: Antarctic Ocean: Davis Island wharf... | reverse complement strand
ATTACTTAATGCCTAGCAATCTGAAAACACCTCGCTAGACTGGCCGTAACAACTTCACACGTTAGGGGCATGACATGCGCACAGTTTCATATTCTGCATTCGGAAAGGCCTCAGATGTCCTTGAATTAACAGACATCGAAACCTCAAAACCCACCGAAAATGAAGTCGTAGTTGAACTACGGTTTTCGGGTGTTAACCCCTCAGATGTTAAAGCGCGCGCAGGCCGCCCGGGAATGACTAAACCCGCTTTTGACACGATCGTTCCGCACAGTGATGGCGCAGGCATCATCACATCAGCTGGCTCCAATGTTTCCAAAGATCGGATCGGTCAACGGGTCTGGATTTGGAACGGGCAATGGCAGCGTCCTTTTGGAACAGCGTCCTCTCATATCGTATTGGATCAATCCCAAGCGGTACCCCTGCCCGATGGCATCTCGTTCGAGGTTGGCGCGGTAATGGGCATCCCCGGCCTAACTGCAGCACATGCTGTCTTTGGAAATGGTGACATAAGTGGTTCTACTGTTCTTATACAAGGTGGTGGTGGAACGGTGGGGCTACTTGCAGTTCAACTTGCAAAATGGGGTGGTGCACATGTTATTACCACGTGCTCAAAACAAGATATGGCGCAGTGCCTTTCAATGGGCGCTGACCATGCCTTTGATTACAAAGACCCTGAATTGGTCTCAAAGGTCCTTGAGGCGAACAAAAGCAAATTGATTGACCGAGTTGTCGAAGTGGAGTTCGGCCTGAACATTGCCGCAGATGTAGCTCTAATAAAATCGAATGGAATCATTGCGGCATACGGATCTGCCAAATCGCTAAATCCCCAAGTTCCATTTTTTGAAATGCTGTTCAAAGCGGTCACACTCGACATAATTTTAATATATCTTTTGCCGCTCGAAGAACGCCTTTCGATAATTGCCCGATTGAACCAAGCATTGTCAGACAACGCACTAACATGCCCGATCGCAAAGGTTTTCCCTATAAATATGGCGTCTCAAGCTCATGAACTGGTTGAAAGCGGTGCTCGTGACGGCGCTGTGTTGATTGACGTATTTAATTAAAGCTACATGGCATTCACTAATTTTCAAACAGATGAAATTTTTCCAAAACGGGTCTTGCGTACTGATCAAGCTAAGACTATTTAGCGGACAGGTTTTGGGATGTGGCCTAGTGGTAGGGCACCTGTTTTTGGTACAGTAGATCGTAGGTTCGAATCCTACCATCCCAGCCAACCCCCTTACGACATTGAGACGCTGACGACCTGCTGGTCTTTTATGCCCTGTTCTTAGGGGGTTAGCGGTGGCGCAATCTGACAGAGACCCGCGCCTCCTCGGTATTTGGCCTAGATAGGTGCCCCAGTCTCTGTTTGGGTTTTCGGCGGTGACAGTTTGGGAGTTTAGCGCGTCAGTGAATCAGAGCTGCACGAACTGATCCTGCTGTTCTGACCATTTGGCGGAGAAGCCTGTCTTGATCAGGTAGTCAGATGTCATACTGATGGGTTGATGACCTGCGATTATTGCATCAAGCGTTCGTGGTGATAACAAAGCTAGTTTAATGACGGCTTGGATACGCCGTTTAGACACACCTTCAGCTTCCGCAATCTCAGTGAAGGTTTGCCCTTCAATAACCATACCCAGCCACTTCTTAGCTTTCGCGATGTTTTGGATGAGGGTGATATCAATCTCTTTTGGTGCATCTCCAAGATGGAGTTTCAGCTCAACACCCCTGCGGCGCATTTGGAATGGGACTTCGATGTCCAGTGCTTCAAGTCTGATCTGGGTTTCTGGAAGAGCCAAAAGAACCGCTAGCTTTTCCACATTCAATTGCAGACGCAACGAACCAGGTTTTAAATCCACGCGCCCAATCAGTTCAAAGATTTGCTGCGGTTTGTTGATCCTGCTTAACCCCGAGGCGATGCAGGTAATCTCAACTGCCGTTACACCAGTTGTCATTGATGCGGCAGCATCGCTCTGCCAGAGATGTTGCTTGACGATCTCTATCAATAATCCTTCAAGCTGTTCAGCCGGCAAGCGCCATGCATCAGGGTGTGCCTTGCTGCGTTCCGTCACAAGGCGGCGCGAGATATAATAACGCAGCCGTTTCCCATTCTTTTGGGAATGACTGGGGGTTAAGCGATCTCCAGTCTCATCAAAGAGTTTGCCCGACAGAGGTGATGTTGATGCTTGTTTTTTGGCCCCGCGGGACTTGTGAGTTGCATCCGCAAGCATGGTTTGCACTTTGTCCCACGTTGCAGGATCAATGATGGCAGGATGCTTTCCCTCAAAGACCTGCTTCTTGTGTCGAATGCGTCCCGCATAGATCGGGTTGGCGAGGATGTGGTAGATGTGGCCTCGTTCAAACAACCCACCACCGGTGATGCGCCCATCGGGACGTTCTCGCTGTTTGGTTCTGAGATTTAACGTGTCCGCCCTGCCCTTCACATCTCGAAGCACGCCGTGCTCTCGATACAGATCATACAGCTTGCGGACCGTCTCTGCTTCTACCTCATTGATCGTCAGTGTTCGCCCATCTGGATTATATCCGAGTGGCACATTGCCTCCCATCCAAAGGCCCTTCTTCTTGGATGCTCCTATCTTGTCTCTGATACGTTCAGCCGTGACCTCTCGTTCAAACTGCGCAAAGCTTAGAAGAACATTGAGTGTCAGCCGCCCCATGCTTGTGGATGTATTGAAGGACTGTGTCACAGAGACGAACGAGGCCTCCGCCGCATCCAGCCGATCCACCAGTTTAGCGAAGTCAGCAAGTGAACGGGTTAAACGGTCGATCTTATAGACAATGATTTGATCAACCTGTTTGTCGTCGATGTCCCGCATCAGCCGTTGCAGCGCTGGGCGTTCCAGATGACCACCAGAGATACCGCCGTCGTCATAATGTGCAGGCAGTAATTCCCAACCCTCGTGTTTTTGGCTGGCGATGTATGATTCACACGCTTCGCGCTGTGCATCCAGCGAGTTGAAGTCTTGCTCCAAACCATCCTCCGTACTTTTGCGGGTGTAAATGGCGCAGCGGACACGGCGCATCAGGTTAGCCCAAAGAAACGTGGGCCTGACCACCGTGCGCCGGTGATGCGACGCGCGATGGCAGAGAGTGAACGGTAGGTTTTTCCATCCATCACATATCCATCTCCGGTCACCTCAACTTGATAGGTGCGCCCGTTCCATTCTCGCACCAGATGCGACCCAGGCTTTGCTATTGTTGGTGGGGGCTTCCCCGATGCTATCTGTTTTAATGCCCTTTCCGTTTTGACAGTGTTACCGCCGATCAGTCTGATCTGGGCTTCCCAGATCAGAACGCGTGTCATAAAGCGTGGAGATATATGTTTGGGTGGAGGTCGTCCGAACACATATCGCCATCGCTCAATAGCAGCGGCGCGTTCGAAGGCCTCGATATCCGCAAGTTCAGTCTCAAGTGTTTCGGCCACTGATACCTTCACGACGCGGCACTCGTAGGGCTAATTCTATAGACAGAGCCTTTGCTGGTCTTCGTGCGGTCGACGACATCGCCCGCTTTGCGCAGCTTCGAGATGGCGGCCCTCGCTGTATGCGGTTGCCACTCAAAACTCCGTTGGATTTGGGGGATTGTAGCACCACTTCTACGAGCCAGTAATTTCCGCAATTGGGTTGGACGATTGGGTGTTGGAACGGTTGCATGTTTAGGTGTCTTTAGTTCGGGTGTTGTGGTCTTATCAGTCATTCTGTTCTCCACTCATTGGCACCAGTTGATCTGGGGGCCCTCTACTGAGTGGAGCCCGGATATCCGGGCTAAGGGCGGGAATTTGGTCTCAAAACCTGTAAGGTTAAGAAACACCCACGTCGTCAATAACGTGTTCAATTGAAGACAAGATGGCGTTGCATGAGATCAATATTCGCCAAATAGTTTGGATGATCTCTTTGGCGTCCGGCACCGTTTGTTTTTGGGACTGCCCCGCGACTGCCAATGTAGCTGCGTCTTCCATTAAGATCGTCAGGTCGGCGAACCCACTTGATATGCTTTCTCTTACATTCTCATCCATGGTCACACACACGCTTCCCGTGCCAACGAAGTCCAGTCGGAATGTCACAAAAGGCGGGAAGCGGACATTCGCTGCGTCTGCCAGACGATGGGTAGCTGGGGTGGAAAGCGGACAACATGGAATGTGGATTACATTTGCCAGAGTATTTCGAAAATCGTGGCTTCAGGGTTGTTTCCAGCTCGATCACTCAACAACCTGATGTCCCCAACATTTTTGAAATTGTGGCCCTGAACTTGTCGGTTGTTGGTCTTTTGCGGGCCGTTTCATCATCAGAGGAAGTGGAGCAGGCAAATCAGGTCCAACAACGATCACTTCCCCTTGAGAAAGCGAAGGGATGAAAGCGGCTGCGCTTTTATCGAGATCGCCACATGAGCGCTCAATCGTTTCGCGATCACGATCATTGGTAAGTCTGTGGACGAAAAGTGTCCCTAACTGGCTCAGTACGTCCTGCGGGACATCCCGTGGCCTTTGGGTGGCGATAGTCGTGGTTAAGCCGTATTTCCGACCTTCCTTTGCAATTAACCCGAACGCATCAAGATTGACGCTGTTCGTATCGTCACCAACCGAACGGCCAATGAATTGATGGGCCTCGTCAAGGAAACAAACCAACGGCCTTGAACGAAAACTGCCGTCACGCGCCACGGTAAGCAAGTGTCGACCCAAAGCGTTTAATAACAGTGCTCTTGCATCATGTTTGAAGCTTACGTGTTCAAAGGATAGCACCATCGCATGAGCATTAGGGGCATTTAAGAATAGTTCGATCTGATCACAGATGTCGTGGCCTTTGTCTGAAAAGAAACATGACATATCTGACGACCCAAGCAGTGTCTCGATGCGAATGATCAAAGTATTGTTATAGCCGACTTGTTTGGCGTCATGGCCCCCGAAAGTGCCATTTGCGTTAGCAGGAAATAAGCACTCTTTGCCAATCTGATTGGACAACACTTTTAAATTAAAGTCACAAACATCTGACGACAGTTGATTAGACAGGAGATAACTGCAGATTGGTAGTAAAAACATCTTTCGTGCAACAATATAACCGTTATTTCACAACAGCTTAACGGTACGCGACGGTATGCAGACATTTGAACAGGCACATATTTTGGTTAGATAGCTGGTGCACGTAACAGCTATGAAAATGCCTGATTCGGCGCGGCTACATCTAAAAAGAGAAGCACTGTCGGAAGACGTTTTTGAATATATGAGCAAAGATCTGCACTCCAATGTCTTTGGTCAGACTGGTACCATAGCTTTATTTGAGTATGTATTTCAATCTGGGTCACCAAAGCACGAAAGTCATGTCTTCAGGCGGTAAGCAGACCTCATCGCTACAAGCTTGAAACGTGAGCATAGCTTTGCTGGGATTCAGGATGGGTCCTTCAGATTTTTTGGATCGAAGCGAAAACGCTCCTTCATACAAGGCCAAAGGTGCTTCATTGAAGGAGAGTGATTTGATTGTTCCGCTTGGGTAAGCTGTGTCAATATTAGCCGAACCATCTAGAGTAAGTGATGTTGGGATCAGGTAGTCATCCAGAGGTAAATGAGCGTTGACGTGCCAACCATCAGCGATAGTGAGCCGTATCTCGAAATCGTCAGCTGCTGAGCGATTAATAAACTCCACCCGTACGTTACCGCCTGATCCGTAGCGTACTGTATTCGTGCTCCCTGAAACCACTTGTGCAATCGCGCTAAGCAGAGAGCTGTGGTTGCTGGGATCATCAATTACAGCCTTAGAAACCGCGCGCACTAAACGCTCGGATGTCTGTCCATACAGGGGCACTCGCGTTCGGGATTTTAGCTGAGACAAGAGAGACAATGCGAGGCCGTTCCCCGATGGAATCATCGTATCGTCTAACGGGATGACTTCCGTGAGACCGTCAGCGACTTCTACCATCTTGAATCCACCATTTTCGATTGAGAATTTCTCAATCATCTCACGTGCCACTTTTTCAGCCCGGACTAGCCAGACAGTCGGATTTCCGGCAGTTGGCGCATAATCGTACAATGTGACAAGAGCCAACCCAAAAGCTGCATAATCCGCAAGTTGAGCAGGGCCCTGAACTGACCCATGGAAGCCGACACGCATCAAACCGTCAGTGCCGCTCATTTCTGTCAGAACATAATTTGCGGCAGATTGCGCAGCTTCGTAGTAGTCAGGATTGTCCAGGCGATGTGACGCTTCTGCGAGGGTTGCGATCATCAGCGAATTCCAGGATAGGATAATTTTTTGGTCGGTCTTGGGTTTCAAAGCAGGGTTTCGCTGCGCGCGCATCTGCGCAAGTAAGCCGTCCACTTCATCGGCAAACGCGTCAGGTTTCTTGTTCAATTCTAAAGTGACAGCACCAATATGTTCCCGCAAATAGAGCGCACCAGCCCCGTTTGAATTATCAAGCGAGCCCAACCCAAACAGCTCCCCTACCCGCTCATTTGAATGACTGAGCTCTGCGATTTGGCCTTCGGTCCAAGTATAATAAGCACCTTCTACCCGCTGGCCGCTCTCCAGAACGCTGCCTGCGTCCTGCGACGCGTAAAACCCACCAGCGGGATCGCGCAAATCACGTATGACGTAGTCAAACAGTCGTTCCGCGGCGCAGCGGTAACGTGCTTCACCAGTTGCGCTCCAAGCACGGATTAACAGGCGGCCCGTCAATGCTTGAGTATACAGCATTTTCTCAAAATGCGGTGTTCGCCATTCCGGATCGGTGGCATAGCGATGAAATCCGCCCCACACGTGGTCATGAACTCCGCCTAAGATCATCCCATCCAGCATGTTGGTAACGGCAAAAAGCAAATCTGGGTTCGCCGTACGTTCTGCTTGATCTATTAAAAATAAGAACAAGGCCTCCCGTGGAAATTTGGGCGCAACACCATAGCCCCCATAAAATTCGTCGAGTTCGGGCAGGATTGAGAGTGCGGCAGCTTCGATTTCCGATGCAGACAGGGCCTTCCCAGATGATGATTGAGAAAGCTCAGAGGTCACAACGGCGGCTACTTTGGCTGCTTCCTTGGCAACAACCATCGTATTTTCATCCCATGCGGTCCAAACCTTCTGAAGGACTGACCTAAATTCATCTGGGGGGAAATATCCGCCCGCATAGAAGGGGTCGCCAACAGGCGTCAAGAATACTGAGTTCGGCCAACCCCCACCCCCTCCAGTCAAAAGTTCGGTAACACTCAAAAACTGCTTATCGAGATCTGGGCGCGTTTCGCGGTCAATCTTTATAGAGACGAAGTTCTGGTTCAGTAAATCTGCCAAGTCATGATTTTCGAAACTCTCCTCGGCCATCACATGGCACCAATGACACGACGAATAACCAACCGAAACAAAGATCAGCTTACCCTCTTGCTTTGCCTTTTCCAACGCTTCTGCTGACCACGGATACCAGTCCACCGGGTTGTCGAGGTGCTGCAATAGATATGGAGATTTTGCGCCAAGAAGGTGGTTTGGTTCCTGTGCGTTGGCGTCATCCGGATTGCATAGCATTACAGCAAAAAGAACAAAGAGCTTTCCCAAGTGGAGCATGCTGTGTCCAAAGCCCTGAGCATGCTCAACCATTTTTGAAGTTGATGCGAAATGTTCTCTCATGAGCTCGGCCACTTTGCTTGCTTCTACTTGGTAATCTGCAACTTCTGACGTACCAAAATCTTGCGCTGATCGCTGTCTGGCAATGCCTCAATCAGACGCTCAGCTTGGCGGTACGCAAGAAAGGCCTGGTCTTGATCACCCAACACAGTATAGGCGCGCGCCAATTGTAGCCAGCCGTCTAAGTCGTCGGGCTCATCTTCAAGACGAGCGGCCAACCGTTCTACCATTGATGAGATAAATGCATTTCGATCTTCAGCCGATAAGTCAGACGCGTCGGCAACATCTTCAGCTGTTGGTCCCTTTGGAACCGGGGCGTAATCCGCAAGCGAGATTGGCTCTGTCCCAAGCTGTTCGCCGTAGAAATTTGCCTGCGCGACGAAAGATTCCATCCATGCAGGCAGCCCATTTGCAGTGGCAAGACGAGTGGTCAGCAAAGAATATGCAGCATCCACTTGATCTGACTGTGCTAGGGCGAATGACTTATAGTAGATGCCTGCAATATTGCCCGGTTCCATTTGCAAAGACCTGTCCAGCGCACGCTCAGCTATCGGCGTCACAATGCCATTTTCGTGCAATATCGACGCTTCTGCAAATTGACCAAACTCCGCGAATGTGGTCTCATCACGGTCCAAAATTCGGCCATAGGAATCTGCGGCCTTGTCGTATTGTCCCATTCCCATGTAGGCATTTGCCAAAAGCAACCAGCCTTCGGTTTCGCCGCCATTTTCTTCCGAAGAAAGTTGCAAAAAGAGCCGTTGTGTCAACGCGTCTTGCTTTGTCAGGACTTCCCGTTCCTCATTTAGGTCCGCAAAAACAGCGCTTGGGATCGTTGGGGAGCCCATATTTAGGTACAGGAATATGGCGGCGATTGGCACGAAAGCAGCGGCAAACACCATCGCCCACGCACCCGAGTTTAAAGACGCGGACGTTGGCGATTTCTCCCGATGTGTGGCAATGATACGGCGTTGGATTTCAACCGTAGCTGATCGCCCGTCCTCTGGGGAAATCAACCCGCGCGAAACATCTCGCGCAACTTCGCCCAGTTGGTCGTTCAACATCGCGTGCGCGCTTTCAGAATGCGAAACCACGCCTGTTTTGTTTCGGATTACAGGCGCAACAAATGCGAAAAGAACCATGGCTATCAAAATGGTGCCCAACAGATAGATCATTAGGTGTCTCGATTCTCTTTGGTCTTCGTGATCTCGGACAATTGTGCCTCTTCTTCGAGGCTCAGAACTTCTATTGTAGCGAACCCTTTGCTTGAACGACTTAAGATAAGCAAAACTGAAAGCATACCCAGAATAGCAAGCGCAATCGGGGTCAGCCAAAGCGCAAAGGTCGTCGGCTTCCATGGTGGTCTAAACAAGACATAGTCGCCATAACGAGCGACGACATAGTCAAAGACCTGTTTATCTGTGTCCCCTGCGACCAAACGTTCGCGGACTAGCAATCGCAAGTCTCTCGCCACTCCGGCATTCGACGTATCAATCGGTTCGTTTTGACAAACAACACATCGCAAATCGGCTGAAATTGCCCGTGCGCGCGCCTCAAGCGCTGGATCTGAGAGGATTTCGTCAGGCTCTACGGCGTGTGCCGTTGTTGCGCAAAACATGAGAATAAGTAAAATTCTGATCATGGCTTATCCGCTCTTGCAGCAGCGAGAGCCTCTCGAATTTTACCGATCGCCGCATCACTAGAAATTGGGCCAACATAGCGGAAAACGACCTTTCCGCCGGGACCTACGATGAACGTTTCTGGTACACCAGAAATTCCCCATTCAATCCCAGCACGCCCTGTTTCATCTGATCCAATCCGGCGATAGGGATTGCCCAATTCCGCCAACCATTTGGCCGCAGTTGCGGGTTTGTCTTTGTAGTTGATACCGACCAAATTCAGGTTTTCTTCGCGCACCATACGCGCAAGAACTGCGTGTTCCGCACGGCAAGGCACGCACCACGACGCAAAGACATTGACCAAAATGGGTTCTTGGTTTTCCAGCAGGTCTTGAGTCTTCAAACCCGGGGTGCTTGTTCCAGCGATAGAGGCCAGCTCAAATTCTGGAACAGGCTTATCAATCAGAACCGACGGGATCGCGCCTGGGTCACGATCGGGGTTGAGGCCCCACCAACCAGCAACGCCTATGCCGATCGCGGCGCACAATGGGAGAATTGGAAGAAATTTTTTCAAGATCTACTCCGCCGCTACTGGTATGATTTCAGAACGCGCCTTACGCTTCGGGGCCCCTACCCGCAACCGACGGTCGGACAGCGACAGCAGTCCGCCCAAAACAAGCATCAAAGAGCCAAGCCAGACAAAACCAACAAGTGGCTCGTACAGGATGCGCAACGTCCATTGCCCGTCGACCTCTTGATTTACAGGCTCTGTGATTGACGCATACAGATCGCCTGCTGGCGTTGATCTGATTGCGGCTTCTGTTGTTTGGGACTGCGCAACCGGATAGCTGCGCCGTTCAGGATATAAGACCGTGACAAGACGGCCATTGCGCATCACATTTAGCGTTCCGACACTCGCAATATAGTTGGGTCCTTGAATCCGTTCGACGCCTTCAAACGTCACATCAAATCCAGCAATCTGAACCTGTGTGCCAGCCTGAACAAATAGCACCTCTTCAGACTTCCATGCAGACGAACCTATAAACCCGAACATGCAGACTGCGAGACCGGCGTGGGCCATCGTCATCCCGTGTGCTGCACGCGGCACCCGACGCAAACGATCCAAGCTGTCGGTCAACGCGACTTGCCCAAGCCTGATCCTCGACGACCATTCCCGCAAAGTTGCGACGAGAAGCCACACAGCGATTGCCATTGATAAGACCGCAAGAGCCGGCCCCTTAGTCTGGATATACCAGACCACAAGAGCCGCGATCCATGCGATCAAAATGACCCATTTTAGTCGACTGATAACCCCTGCCAAATCTGCCCGCTTCCACGATAAGAACGGCCCAATACCCATGATAAGGACCAGCGGCAGCATGATTGGAATGAAGCTGGCATTGAAGAAGGGCGGCCCAACTGAAATTTTATCGCCGGTAAGTCCTTCAAGAAACAATGGATAGAGCGTGCCAAACAGAACCGTCGCTGTCGCCAAAGTAAGCAGCAAATTATTCATCAAAAGCCCGCCTTCACGGCTCACCGGCGCAAATAGCCCACCCGGTTCCATCTTGTGGACGCGGGTGGCATAGAGCGTCAACGACCCGCCGATAGAGACGACCAACAGTCCAAGGATATATATCCCCCGTTCTGGGTCCACGGCGAATGCATGCACAGATGTGAGCAGCCCCGATCGGACGATAAATGTGCCCAAAAGCGACAATGAAAACGTCAAGATAGCCAACAGAATGGTCCAACTCTTAAACGCGCCCCGTTTCTCTGTCACGATGGCTGAATGCAACAACGCGGTGCCTAAGAGCCAAGGCATGAAACTGACGTTCTCGACCGGATCCCAAAACCACCAGCCACCCCAGCCAAGCTCGTAATATGCCCACCACGATCCGAGTGCGATGCCACCCGTTAGTGCAACCCAAGCGGCCAACGTCCACGGCCTCACCCATCGCGCCCACGCGGGATCAACCCGTCCTTCTATCAACGCGGCGACGGCAAAGCTGAATACAATCGAAAATCCAACATAACCAATGTACAAAAGCGGTGGGTGCATCGCTAACCCAACATCCTGCAGAAGTGGGTTCAGATCATTGCCATCTAGAGGCGCGGGGAACACACGATCAAAGGGATTGGATGTGAACAACATGAAACTCAGGAAACCAATGCTGATCCATGCTTGCACACTCAGTGTACGCGCTTTGAGACCCGTCGGGATGTTCCGGCCAAGCAATGCAACCGCTGCACCAAAGAGCGCAAGAATAAGGGTCCACAGCAAAAGGGAACCCTCGTGACTTCCCCAAGTGCCCGCTACCTTGAACAGCATTGGCTTCATGGAATTCGAGTTCTCAACGACGTTTACGACTGTAAAATCGCTTACCACAAATGAACGCATGAGCGCACCAAACGCTATTGCGATGAGACAGAATTGGAGTGAAGCAGTGGATGTCGCGCTGCGCATCCAAAGAGCATTATTACTTGTCGCACCCCAAATTGGCAAAACACCCTGAACAACGGCCGTTAACAGCGCAAGCGTGAGGGCGAATTGTCCAAGCTCAGGTATCATTTCCTACTCCGTTCGTAGCGGGCTCTGAGCGTGTCTTGCCATCTTCTTGATACACACCTTGCGCTTTCAGGGCGTCGATAACCTCAACGGGCATGTACTCTTCATCATGCTTTGCAAGGATCTCTGTCGCTTGGAATGTACCGTCTACCAGCCTGCCAGAACCGATCATCCCCTCCCCTTCTTTGAAAAGGTCTGGCAGCAGGCCCTTATACGTCACAGTGACAGACGCGTTGCCGTCCGTGACTAGAAAGGTCACTGCAGCGTCACCAACAACCTTCAAAGAGCCTTCTTCGACCAAGCCGCCGATGCGAAAGGTCTCTTGGGCTTTCGGCGGCGCCTCAGTAACCTGTGTGGGTGATCTAAAGAAATTGATCCCGTCCTGCATCGCATAGCCAATCAGCCCAGTTGCCAGAGCAAGGCCAACAACCGCTACCAGAATGATCTGGACCCTGCGCTTCTTCTTCAAACTCATTTTTGCTCACTTTCAGCTGGTCGATAGGACCGTAATGGAAGGTTTAAACATATCCCAATTCTTGCCTGTGCTCAGGTCACTGCCGTCGATCTTCGACGTCCGATAGTTTTTGGCGCAAACTGCGATGGCGGATCAAGCTTTGCAGCACCAAGGCAGCGAGAACGAGCCCAGAGACACCATAAGCCAAAAGCACTGTGACTGCATATTTCCCTAGATCTGGCATCATGGTGTCCGCTCTCTAGCAAGGAGAGCCTGAGTGCGACGGCTTATGATCTCAGACTGCGTGCGCAACAAGACAAGCGCGAGGAACAACAAAACAAACCCTCCGATGGAAACAACGAGCGGTTGCCAAAACACGTTCGAAACATGCTCTTCCTTATCCAACGACAAAGACGCGCCTTGGTGCAGACCTTGGTTCCAGAAATTCACAGCGTAACGAGACAATAGGGCGAAGACCGATCCAACAAGGCATAGAACCGACGTCAGGTCTGCCGCTGTATCGGGGTCTTCGATGGCGGACCACAATGTAATGTACCCCAGGTAAAATAGCGCTAGGATCATAAAAGACGTCAACCGCGGATCCCACGCCCAATATGTTCCCCACATCGGTTGCCCCCAAAGAGCACCTGTCAAAAGAGCCACCAATGTCATCGCAAGCCCGACGGGTGCAGCAGCGCGTGCGGCGAGCGCCGAAACATGGTGGCGCCGAATGAGCCAGATCAAAGAAGCGACCAACATCATGAGCCAAGCGTTGATTGCCATCAATGCTGTAGGGACATGCAGATAGATGATCTTAACGGTTGATCCCTGCCGAACGTCGTCGGGTGTAAAAAAGAACCCCCAGATCAAGCCAGTTGCTAAACAAATTGCGGATAGCATCGCCACCCAAGGAAGGATGCGCTTTGACAAAGACATAAATCTGGTTGGATTAGCGTACTCCCAAAGCGATTTCATTGAGGTATTACCAATGCTTCAAAGCGCGCACGGCCTGCGCGGTATGTGAGGGCTTTAAGCCGAGGACCACCACCGTGGAAACTTAAACAATCAATTATTCACATATGAATATTATATATCCGAACATAAAGCAAATGAAAGCTACCAATTTGATCTAAGGCTTGCGCAAAAAAGGAAGCCACAAAGACCATCCTAACTTGACTGGCCGGTCATCTTGCCATTGCAGCCCGATCTTCATTTCGTCGTGCCCATCTTGCGGTTGTGCAATGTAGGTACCGAATAAGCGATCCCAAATTGAAAGGGAAAATCCATAGTTACTGTCATGTTCGCTGCGATGCACCGAATGATGGACGCGGTGCATGTCTGGTGTGACAAAGACAGTTCTAACGGCTCTGTCCAACCATATTGGTAGCCGGAGGTTGGCGTGATTGAACATCGCAGTGCCGTTCAAAATAACTTCGAACAGAACGACGGCCAAAGCACTAGGGCCGAGCAAATAGACCACGCCAATTTTCAGTAGCATCGATAAGCCGATTTCGATGGGGTGGAACCTTATCGCCGTTGTCACATCAAAATCAACGTCTGCATGGTGAACGCGGTGCAATCGCCACAACAGCGGCACTTTGTGGGTGGTCAAGTGTTGTGCCCAGATGACAAAATCCAGAATAAGAATGGCAAGAGCGACCTCTAGCCACTTGGGCAGTTGTGTCGAATTCAGCAGCCCCCAACCTTGAGCCTGTGCATCAATTGCGGCCCCGACTGCAAGAAACGGCAGCATCAGGGCCAACAAGCGCAGCATTAATGTATCCAGCGCGATAATCGTCCAGTTCGCAAGCCAACGCTGTGTGCGCTTTCGGGTACGAACGCGGCGCGGCCACAAAGCCTCCAGACACGCGAACACGCCAAACAATCCTATAA
>Ga0307997_10000829_pt1 | contig 14206 bp, 15 predicted proteins | sample Davwhametageno36_FD_203165 | JGI IMG/M metagenome (GOLD analysis project Ga0307997, IMG submission 203165) | Marine microbial communities from Davis Island wharf, Antarctic Ocean - #36 | ecosystem: Environmental > Aquatic > Marine > Unclassified | place: Antarctic Ocean: Davis Island wharf... | reverse complement strand
CGTGCTTAGCGAGAAGCAGCACAGGAAGCGTTGGAACCCCCGCGAGTAGGTCAGTTCCAGACACTTTGCCGCTTTGTGACTCGGTGGATTCAATGTCGATGATGTCATCGATTAGCTGGAAGGCAACGCCAATACTTTGCCCGAATTCTTCAAGTGGCTTTTGAAAAGACGAATCGGCGCCCGAGAGCATGGCACCAAGCTGAGCGGCCAGAGCAATTAGCGATCCGGTCTTGTCTCTCAACACTTGAATGTAGTGATCCACCGGATCTTCTTGATCAATTGGCCCGATCGTTTCGTGCAGCTGTCCAAGAACCAGTTGCTCAAAAATCTTTGCCTGCAATTGCAGTGCCTCTTGGCCGAGTCCAGAAACCAGGTTCGATGCCCTTGCAAATAGCAGATCACCGGTCAAGATAGCGATGTTATTGCCCCAAACAATATGAGCGGTGTCTACGCCCCTTCTAGTGGAAGCCTGGTCCATTACATCGTCGTGATACAAGGTTGCTAAATGAGTAATCTCCATTACGACTGCTGCGTCTAAGACGTCTTCACCGCCAGGGGTTCCAAGGTGTGAGGTTAGAAGGGTCAATACTGGACGCATCCTTTTACCACCGGCTCTTGCCAAGTGACTCGTCATCGAATCAACCATCACTTCAGCGTGAGCCGTGGCCTCGATGATCCTTTGCTCCACTTTTGCTAGGTCCGATTCGAGGCTAGAAAGCAAGGCTTTGTCAGTTACCAACTTGAGCTGGCTTGGCAGTGCGATTTTCATTTCTCCCTTATGGCCGAATGAATAGCAACCACGCCGAAACTCAAGTTCTTCCATTGAGTTTTAGAAAAGCCCGCCTTAGAAATATCCTTAGCTAGTTCAGCCTGCTTTGGCCAAGCGACAATTGACTCGGAAAGATAGCTGTAAGCGGCAGGTGTTTTGCTAGCCAGTCTGCTGACATGCGGCAAAATAAGGGTTAGGTAAGCGCGGTAGAAAACGCCCAGCAGCCCAGGCACGTGCGAGAACTCACAAATGACCAATCGGCCACCCGGCTTGAGAACCCTCAGGAATTCGCCAAGAGCCTTGTCTCGATCTTGAACGTTTCGTAGGCCAAATGACATTGTGACAACGTCAAATTCATTGTTCTTAAAGGGCAGTTTCATCGCATCTGCAAAGACAAACTCAAGCTCTGGATAGCGCTTTTTGCCCTCCGCCAGCATGCCCTTAGAAAAATCAGCGGCTATAACTTCAACCCCGGGTAGCTTTAGTGCCATGGAGCTTGTTCCAGTCCCAGCAGCTATATCTAGTATTTTTTCGCCTGATTGCGGGTCGACTTTTTCCGTTAGTTTCTTGCGCCAACGCTTGGCCTGACCGAAGGACAAAAGATCATTGGTTTTGTCGTAGGCATGGGCAACGTCGTCGAACATCTTCGAAACTTGTTCGGGTGATTTGGATAGGTCGGCTTTAGACACGTCCCCAGTCTAATCGCGAGTGCTGGGGTTACTTTGACTCACGAGGGTATAGGCCACCAGTGATACTGTCCCGAGCATTAATCCCACTACCAGTGGCGTGGTTGCAGAAACATACTTGTCCGCAGGAGTGAGGGTCGTGATTTCAACCTGGCTGAAATCCACCGGTTTGCTGTCAAAGGTCCCGACCTGCGTGTCAACCATGGCCGGTGGCACTACATGCTCAACGTGGGAATCCTCTTCCAGCTTCAAGTCGTCGCCTTCAGCCGCGAATCCAATGGCGGCAAAGGGCATTGCTAGTAGAGATACCGCGACCATCCTTATTAACATTTCACCACCTGACCTAAACTGAACAATAAGACTAAAGAGGAAATCTATTTCTCGCATTACTGGTTCGCATAATCTCAGTGAACTGTGAGCAAAGGGACCCATGGCTTTGAAGGCAATAATCCGCAAGATGATTGCGTCGGATCAGTCGGAGCTATCCGGTTCATCGGTGTTTTTGCGGAATGATCAGCAAATTATCGGCACGGGCAGTGCAATCCAAATCGCAGCGAAGGGTAAAAACCGAGTTGCAGAGCTGGCAGCTGGTTGGAAAGAAATACTCGCCACTGCTGAAATAGACAATCAATCAGGCATCAGCGGCGCCGGCCTTATTGCTCTTACCTCAATCACGTTTTCCGAAAACAGCTCCCAGGACAGCGTGCTCTATGTCCCGATGGTTACAAGGGTTCATCGCGGGGACGTTGGCTTCGAAGTGATAATCGAGGGCGCCGAAGCCGCGCCGAAAGACCTGCAGCCGGTGCTTGGATCTTTTCAAGACGGCAGTTTCAGTGCGGAGGCATTCAAGTCAGCGGTTGGCAAATCCCTTGGGGCATTCAGTACTACGGACTTAGAAAAAGTGGTGATCGGCAGAGATCTACTCATGCCGCTTGATTCCCGGCCGAACCTGGCGATTCCCCTAAAAAGACTTCACGAAAGATACCCGGATTGCTGGACCTATGCGGTTGGAGATGTTTTTGGAGCATCTCCCGAGCTGCTGCTGCGAGCACAAAATGGTGAGGTGTCGGCCAGAGTGCTAGCCGGAACGGCCGGCCGCGGCACCGACCCGGATGTCGACCGGGCCATCGCCGAGGGCCTCGCCAACTCCCAGAAAAACAGGCACGAGCATGAATTCGCTGTCAACTCAATGGTGCAGGCGCTAGAGCCCTTTTGCGATTTTGTTCAGGCAGACTCAGAACCGTTCTCACTCGCCCTACCCGACCTTTGGCATCTTGCCACCGATGTCAAGGGCGAGCTCCGAGACGGAGTGACGCTTCTGGACGCTATAGCCAAACTGCATCCAACAGCAGCGGTTGCCGGAACCCCGACTCAGTTAGCCGAGGCGCTAATCGATGAGCTGGAGCCTTTTGACAGAGCAGGTTATGCGGGACCGGTTGGTTGGTTGAGTTCAAACGGTGACGGCGAGTTGGCAATTGCGCTTCGCGGCGGAATCATCGAGCCCCATCAGATTAGAGCCATCGCAGGCTGCGGAATAGTAACTGAGTCAGACCCTGAAGCAGAGCTTGCCGAAACTGACTTGAAATTCAAAGCGGTGCGCTACGCCTTTGCAGCTGAAAGCTTGTAGTCAATAACCACGAAACCCTCGGCCTTCATGGCCTTTTCGAGCTCCGTTACTGTGTGAACTTCGAAATACTCCCAATCAAAGGCTTTGGCCAGCGCCTCTATTGATAACTGCTGCGGGGTAATAAACAGCTGTTCAAATAGCTCGCTAGGGATATTCCTTGAAACCTCGAGGCCTCTAAAAATCTCACCGCCCGAATCATTTCCCACGATGAGTTGAACATTCAGATTTCTAAGTCCAGATTTATTTAGCGATCCAACATCGTGAATTAGAGTCAGGTCGCCTATCAGTGCTCGAACGCCGTTTCCAGCCTGGGCAATTCCAATGGCGGTAGCGACGGTGCCGTCGATCCCAGATAGGCCTCGGTTAGCAAAGGTTGTTATTGCGGCAGGCTTGACAGCCCTATCGGCAACGCGGATCAGGTTTGACGCACCAAATAGCAAAGGTATTGAGCTGGTGGCGTTCCACACCGCTTGGGCCAATAACGCTCGCTGGTCAGTTGGTGGCTGAAAGTTCTTCCAGCTGGCAATCCAATCGCTATCGGCTCGGCCGCCTGGGGTCAGCTGCCAAGCAGTAGCGATAGCGTTCTTACCGACGTCGAACTTGCCAAACTGTCGCGATTTAGCAACGTAGACATTGCAGCGCTTGATGAGCGCAATGACTGGCCTTGAAAGAGTTGGCTTTCCAAAAATAACTACCCTGCGCACCTGATCTGCCAAATCAGAGCCGAGGGCTTGCACGTAATCAGTGATTGCACTTGAGCCATACCTCGCGCCTGAGGATGGCTCAGCAAAAAGTGGAAGATTCGCCTTTTCAGCAAAACGAACCGCGTCTGACCCTGCGCCTGCGCCTGCTATAACCACGGTGTGGTTATCGACTTCAATTTCTAGTTCTTCTGGTGAGGTTGAGGCGACTGGCAGAGCTGTTGCGGTCAGCTTGGCAAGGACACCAAGAGCACTTGGCTCGCTCGCACTCAACGGCTCCACAAATTGAAGATTCAGCTGAACTGGGCCTGACTGTTTGGATACTCCCAAGCTCTGCGAAATGGCAATATCGACCAATGTGCTCGTCGAATGGTTGCTGCCCGGCCTTGGTGCTGGCACATCATGGGAGCCCCGCAGAACATCAGCAAAGATGCCGACTTGATCGGTAGTTTGATTCGCACCGACACCCCTGAGTTCAGCTGGTCGGTCAGCCGTAAGCAAAATCAGTGGAACCCCACTGTGGTGAGCCTCTAAGACCGCGGGGTGCAAATTAGCAACGGCCGTTCCGGAGGTAGTTATTATTACGCTTGGCTCTCCGGTTGCCATTGCCCTTCCCAGCGCTGTGAACGCTAGAGACCGCTCATCGAGGCGAATAGTCAGAGAAAGTTTCCCGGCCTGTGCAAGCTGGCCCGCGGCAATTGCCAGCGCCTGAGATCTTGCACCTGGAGCTAGGTAAAAGTTCTTGACACCCCTTGAAACAAATTCAGCAATTAGCGATGCGGCAAACTCTTGTGACGGATTGGTCACTTCTTGTCTTTGTCGTCTTGATCTTTATTGCGCATAAATTTTGAAATATCCCTCAGGAAATTTGGGTCGTCATCCGGTGCAATTACTCGTCCTCGGCCCCCCGATGATGGTCCCTGATTATTTCGCAGAGGTCTTCCCACCATTAGATAAAGAAGTCCACCGAAAAATGGCAGCAGGGCGCAAAGCACAACCCAAGCCCATTTCGGCAATAATCTCACTTCAGACTTGTCCGCACTTGCTGCAAAAACCGTCGTGAAAATAGTCCAGATTATTAAAAATCCCAACGTTCCTATAGCCACTCTCGTCATAACTCCACCCTAGTTCACCAAGCTGAGCCTAAACTGATGAGGTGAAAAACCCTTGGCTCAGCTACACACTAATTCGTCTCAGCTTATTTACAGGCGTATTTCTCGCCCTTCTTGCTCTGCAGTTCAACACATTCTTTGCCGCAATTATTGCCGCGGCGGTCTCTTTTGCAATTTCACTTGTGTTTTTGGATAGACAGCGGAAGGCCATGAGCCAATCTGTGGCTGAAAAATTGGCCCGAAATGCCTCCGGAACCTACGAGGATAAAGAGAACGATCTCGAGAACGATCTAATGGATTCAGAAGCCGAAGCTGACAAAAAAGATCCCGGCGCCGACCAAGACCCCAAAGCCTAAGCCCGCAAAGCTTGCAAGTTTCAGAGCAGTAATAAGCTCCTTTGCCCCTCTGCCATCAAGTGCAATCAGTGTTGCAGGAATAACAAGTAGAAGGTTCACAAGCCCCAAAAGTGTCGCTGGGTAGACCAAAACCAGCATTAGGTTTATCAAAACTGGAATCCAAAGCATCCAGATAAACAACCGGCGAGAATTCTTCTCCCCCAACCTCACGGCAACGGTGATTTTTCCAGATTCCTTGTCGGTCTTTATGTCTCTGATGTTGTTGACCATCAAGACGGCCGATGCATAGAGGCCGTATGCTCCACCGACTAGAACCGCAAGCGGGTCAACGAAGCCAGTCTGAATAAAATTAGTGCCGGCCGTTGCAACGAGGCCAAAAAACACAAAAACGGCAATCTCGCCGAGTCCCGCATAGCCGTAGGGGTTTTTACCCCCGGTGTAGAACCAAGCAGCGACGATTGCGGCGAGGCCAATCAAAACCAAAAACCACTGGCCGGTCAGTAGAACAACTGCCAGACCAACGAGACCTGCAAACCCAAAGCTTGCAAAGGCGGCTATTTTTACTGATCCCGGTTTTGCCGAGCCCGATCCAGTGAGCCTGAGCGGCCCAACTCTGTTTTCGTCGGTACCTCGAATGCCATCGGAGTAATCGTTTGCGTAATTCACGCCGACCTGCAGAGACAGTGCAACGAGTAGAGCCAGAATCGAAAGAAGTAAATCAAAAGAACCAAGCGATGCAGCGGTTGCGCTTCCGAGAATGATCGGTGCGATGGCTAGCGGGAGCGTTCTCAGCCGAGCGCCTTCAATCCACAGTTTTACAGTTGACATTTTATAAAGACTAATCTGCCAACAGCGCCCTGGCAGCCTGATAGTCAGGTTTGCCGCTCGTCAGCCTCGGGACTTGGCTAACCTTTTGCACCGCAATCGGTTTCGCCGGGCCCAAAAGCATTCCTTGAAGCCTTAACTCGTCGAAACCATTACTCACGGCCAAAACCAGACCGACCGATTGACCCCACTTCGAATCAAGTGCAACCGCAATGACCTCCGTGACGCCCTCTTGGGCCGCAACCTTAGCCTCGACATCATCGAGAGACACCTTTTTGCCACCGGAAACTATTACTCGATCCGCCCTACCTATAATCTTTAGGCGCCCGTTCACTATTTCGCCTAAATCGGAACTTAGAAACTTTTCGCCAATCCCGTTTGCAAGCACTGGCCCGGAAACTGCGACCTTGCCGTCAATGATTTCAAGATTTACTCCCTCAAGGGCCTGGCCGTCGTAAACGCAGCCGCCACTTGTTTCGGCCATCCCGTAGCTTTCAACCAGCTTCACGCCGCGCCCCTTTAGTGATTCAACGACCGAGGGGTTTGGTATCTGCCCCCCAATCAAGATCGCATCGAAACTTTGAAGCGCGGCGATGATTCCACTGTCTTGAGATTCGAAATCGATAAGGGCCGACAATCGATCAAGCTGTGCTGGAACCAATGATGTGTAGCGCTTGCTGCCTCGCATTAGAGAAACCGAGTTCAGAAAACCTTCGGCCGAGAAGGGCACCCGAGTGTTTTGGATCACCGGCTGGGTGTCTGCGACAACGGACCTGAACAGCACGTTTGCTCCCGCAATGTAATTGGCGGGAAGAGCAAGGAGCCACTGACCATGGCCACCGAGGAACTTTGCTGACGCATCAGCACTTGCTATAAGCCCAGCCAACGAGATTTCAATTCGCTTTGGTCTTCCGGTTGATCCGGATGATTCGACAATCAGGCCGACGTCATCAGAAACCTGTGATGGCACCGGTTCAAAATCAACACCAACTCCCGTTATCTCCGGGGGCGAGACGAAACCTGCGACCTGACCGTCAAATACATTAGTCATCATCTTCAGGACCGCGAATGGATCACTCGCGCTAACAGTAAGAGTTGGCTTCATCAGTAGTGCCAGGGGAACGAGGACCAATCAGGTTTGCGCTTTTCCAAGAAGGCATTCTTGCCCTCGTTTGCTTCGTCGGTTCCGTAAGCGAGCCTGGTGGCCTCCCCAGCAAATAATTGCTGACCAACTAGTCCGTCATCGACGGCATTCATTGCGTACTTGAGCATACGAATTGCTGTCGGTGACTTTCCAAGAATTTCCTTTGCCCATTCCAAGCCTGCGGTCTCCAGATCAGCGTGGGGTACCACTTTGTTGACAACGCCCATTTCATAGGCTCGGTCGGCATCGTAGGTCGCACCCAGAAAAAAGATTTCTCGGGCAAATTTTTGGCCAGTCTGCTTGGCCAAGTACGCCGAACCATAGCCGGCATCAAAGCTGCCGACATCAGCGTCGGTCTGTTTGAACTTTGCATGCTCCTTAGATGCGATTGAAAGATCTGCAACCACGTTCAAAGAATGCCCTCCGCCGGCGGCCCAGCCGCTTACCAGCGCGATTACAACCTTGGGCATAAATCGAATCAACCGTTGAACTTCCAAAATGTGAAGTCTGCCCGCAGAACCCTCGGCATACTCGTAGCCCGCTTTGCCGCGCACCGACTGGTCGCCGCCGGAGCAGAAAGCCCAGCCGCCATCTTTTTGACTCGGACCATTACCGGTTAGTAGCACCACTCCAACATTTGCCTGACAGCGCGCGTGATCAAGTGCTCGGTAAAGCTCGTCAACGGTTTGGGGTCTGAAAGCGTTTCTGACCTCGGGCCTAGAGAAACCCACCCGGACAACGCCAAATTGCTTGTGCGCGTGGTAACTGATGTCGGTCAGGTCCTCGAACCCCGGTACCGTCATCCAGATTTCCGGATCAAACAGCTCTGAAACTGGTTTTGTCATAGACCTAGACTAATCCTCGTGGAGAGCATTCAAATAACTCAAGTGTCGGTAGTAAGACTGCCGCTGCGCTCTAGGTTCCGAGGAATCGAGTACCGAGAGGCGCTTATTTTTAAAGGCTCCCGGCGCTACAGCGAATTCTCGCCATTTTTAGAATACGGCGATGATGAGGCTTCGACCTGGTTGAAGGCGGCCCTTGAGTTTGCGAATGATCCGCTTCCAATTCCGGTAAGGCAGCTGATACCGATAAATGCGACCCTTCCAGCAGTCAGGCCTGATCAAGTTGTCGAAACCCTTCAAGCCTTCGGCCAGTTTCGAACCATAAAAATAAAAGTTGCAGAAGCCGGCCAGGACCTAGATCAGGATTTAGCCCGAATAGCCCAGGCCCACAAAAGCTTTCCGGATGCGAGCCTCAGACTTGATGCCAACGGTAATTATTCTGTGGCACAGGCAATGAAAATTATTAAAGCAATTGCCCATTTGCCGATTGAATACTTTGAACAACCGGTTGCAAGCATCGATGAGCTAGTGGAACTTCGCCAGCAAATAGCTACGGCTGAAATCCAAATGAAGATTGCTGCCGATGAGTCGATTCGCAAACAAAGCGACCCCTTACAAGTTGCAGTAGCCGGTGCCGCCGACATAGCAGTTTTGAAGGTCCAACCGCTTGGTGGCATCAAGAGATCGCTGGCAATCGCCTCAGAGTCGGGCCTGGAAAGTGTCGTGAGCTCGGCCCTAGAGAGCAGCATCGGCATCTCACACGGCCTGCACTTGGCGGCCAGCTTGCCAAACCTTGACTTCGACTGCGGCCTTGGAACTGCATCACTGATGGCCAAGGACATTTCTCGCAATCCCCTGATTGCAGTAAATGGCTACCTAGAGCTTGACGAGCCAGACGTTGATGCCGGCCTAGTCAGTGAGCTAGCGGTTGAGAGCGAGCGCAAGATCTGGTGGCAACAACGACTAGATCGCTGCCTGAAGCTTTTATAGGCCCGAGTAGACGTGTAGGCCCTTGAAAAATAGATTAACAATCGTGAAGTTGAAAATCACAGACAAGAACGCCACCAATCCAAGCCATGCGGCCCGCTTGCCATTCCAGCCCCTGGTGGCCATTGCGTGCAAGTAACCGGCGTAAAGCACCCAAATAATGAAAGTCCAGACCTCTTTGGTGTCCCAACCCCAGTAGCGGTGCCATGCGCGCTCGGCCCAGACCGCACCCGCAATCAAAGTGAAGCTCCAGAGCACGAACCCCACGACATTAAACCGATACGCGATCCGCTCGAGCTGAAGTAGCTCCGGAAAGTGGCTAAACAGTTTCTTTCCGCGACCGGATGCCTTCAATAGATAAGCGATATGCATCCCGGCTGCAACCGCCAAGAAGCCGGTTGCCATAATCGCGACCACAACGTGAATTACTAGCCAGTAACTCTGCAGAGCCGGCATGATTGTTTGGACCTCGACGTAAAACAGCGAAACTGCGGCAAAAACAGTGATGAGAGCAAAGCCCGTAATAAAGGTTGCAATGAAGCGTAGGTCCTTGATTTTTAGAGCGGTTAGATAAACCAACAAAATCAAAAAAGCACCGCTGATGGAAAACTCGTACATGTTTGCCCATGGCACGCGGCCAGCGGCAACTCCTCGGAGCACAACCCCGACGCCCAAGATGGCGGTCGAGACCCAAAGAAGAATAAAGCCCGCGCGCTCAGTGGCCGTCATTTTGTCAGTGGCGATTTTCTCAACAACCATTGTCGACCCACCACGCGCGGCCTTAGCTTCCGAACTGACTGCCTCTACGGTTGAAAGTTTCACTAGTTGGAAGGAAAAAAGCACTAGTGCGAGCGCCAAGAAGGCGAGCGCCGATGAGACAAAGAGCAGCGACAATTGCGATAGCGGCTCGTTTAGGACGACTTCGGTCATTTCTTGCTCCCTGATCTAATTTCTTGAACTATTTCTTCTAGCATCTGAGGCAAGTTTGGATCATCCCGCCTTGATAAAGCTGCGAACTCAATTCTGTCACTGGAGATTAGCCTCACCCACACTCTTCTTCTGGGAACCATCAGCGACATCGTTAGCGACACCAAGCTCAATGCTGCAAAGAGCAACACCCAGATTCCGCCCGGGTTGTGGGCGACATCCAGTGACGCAAATCGCAATAGGCCATCGAATCTTACGGAACCCAGGCCGTCTGGCAGATCCGCCGACTGTCCGACCTCGAGCTCGATAGCCGCCACTGGTCCGTCACGGCCAGCAATCATTTCCATGCTTGTCGTGTCCAACGCATATGCGTTTCTCGGGATTCCCGAATCCAGCCCTAAGTTTCCGGTGTAGACGTTCATGGTCATCAGCGGCGCGATTGGGTCGGGGTAAATGGATGTGTACGCGCCGGTTGTTAGCTTCTCTGCGGTGGGATAGAAAAAGGCGATGATTCCCAGTTGCTTAGGAAGAGCGTCTGGTGCCTTGATAACACCGAGTGAGGTCATGTTTGAATCCTGCGGCAAAAACACAATTGGTCCCTGGTAAGAGATGTTGCCATCGCCGTCAAACACAGTTACAACGGGTGCAAACCCATTGCCAGTCAAATACACGTTCGCTCCCGGGGCCGCGAGTGGATAATTCACTCGAATATCGCCGGTCGTTTGTGTCTGACCGAAATCGGCCGACACCGAAGCAACGAAATCGATTGGCTGTCCAATGTTCGCCCGGTTAGCAAGGTCGTACACCACATCGAACTCGTCCAAAGTCAAGCTGAAAGGTTCCAGCTGTCCCTCGTCAAACAGGGCGCCCGGTGAAAATGAATCGTAGCTTGCGAGGTTATTGACGAATGTGTCGCCCTCGACCAGCACTCGCTGACCGGAGAAGCTAAATCCACCTCCAAAGCCAACGGCCAAGAGGACCCCAACCAGCGAGTAATGAAACACCAAGTTGCCCGTTTCTTTTGCGTAGCCCTTCTCGGCGCTGATCGAGTCTTGCTTGCGCTCAACTCGGAATCCGCGCTTTTTCAGAACGACCATGGCACTCTCAAGAACCGATGAATCCCCAGCCTCGCTCAGATACTCAGGCATCCGTTTCAGGTTCTTCGGGGTCAGCACCGGGCGAGCCCTCAGGGCCGCAAAGTGAATCTTGGTTCTTGGCATTACGCAGCCAGCCAGCGAAACAAAAAGCAAAATATAGATAGCCGAGAACCAGACAGATGTATAAACATCAAACAGTTGCATTTGGTCGAGCACGGCTGCAAGCTCCGGCTCGTTATCGTAAAACACTTTCACGCCGTTTGGATCCGCACTTCTCTGCGGATATACGCTGCCTGGCACGGCTGCGACGGCTAGGAGAAGCAGCAGTATTAGCGCGTTGCGCATCGAGGTCAGCTGGCGCCAGAAGAATCGAGGCCAGAACGAGAGCCTAGAGAGGAAGCTGGATACCACTTGTCACCACCTGAAGCCAATTATTGAAACGCAACCAAAGACCTGTCATAAGCAAGATTCCCACCACAATCAGCATTGCTCCACCAATCAAATTGAAGGTTCTGATGTGACGCTTTATGAATCCAACTGAAGTTTTTGCCCAATCAAACCCAGCCGCAATCAAAATAAACGGAATCCCAATTCCCAACGAATAAACGGTGGCTAGGATTCCCCCGCGCAACGGGTCCGCCGTGTCAGAGGCTAGAACCAGAACTGCCGACAAGGTCGGCCCAATGCAAGGCGTCCATCCAAGCGCGAAGACCACGCCGAGAAACGGAGCTCCAGCCAAGCCCATTTTGGGGCTTAGTTTGAGCTTAAAGTTACGCTGCAAGAACCCAAGTTGACCGATCATGGCAAAGCCAAAAACAACGACCATCAAACCCAAAACCACCTGGATCCAAGGGTTTCTAACCAGTACCAACAGACCGGCTGTTCCTGCCAGCACACCGAGCGAGACAAATACCGCGCTAAAGCCCAAAACAAACAGGATCGCCCCAGTCATAACCCGAGTCTTCGTGTTCGCGGAACCTGAGACATAGCCCAGATAACCGGGAACAAGAGGCAAGACGCAAGGAGAAATAAAGGTGACTATCCCTGCCAACAGCGCAACTGGAACTGCAATGAGCATCGACCCGTTCAGCGCAATCTCACCTGGGTTCACTGATCAACCACCGTTTGAATAAGCGTTCTCAAGATCGAGGCTTCTATTCGACCCAAAATACGAGAGGCGACCTTGCCATCGCGATCAATCACGATTGTTGTCGGCACCGCCTGCGGTGATACGACGCCAGTAAATGCGAGCGAAACCTGTCCGGATTGAGCATCAATCAAGGACGGGTATTCGATTCCAAAGTTTCGGTCAAAAGCCAGCGCTGTTTCCTCAGTATCGCGAACATTCACGCCGACAAACTGAACGCTGTCTTCAAATTCCACACTTAGCATTGCCAGATCGCCGGCCTCCGCCCGGCATGGAGCACAGGCCGAATACCACCAGTTCATGACAATGACATTGCCTTCAAAAGCTGAGCTGTCTAAAACTTGACCACTTTCGGTGGTGCCGGCAAAAGCTTCAAACCCCGGCCTAGAACCGAGGGCGAACTCAGTGACTGTTCCATCGCCTGCAATGTAATTTTTATTGTCTCCGGCTCGGAACTGGTCGGCCAGAGGATCGCTTGCACAACCAGCCAGTAGCGTCGCGATTAGCCCAAGGCCAATCGCTGTTCTAAAAATTGTTCTCAGCCTCACACTGCACCACCATCGATGGCGTTGGCAGCATGAGCTAGGCCAGGCTCGGCATAAGAAACCTCGGTGAGCTTCTCATTAATGACTTCGAAGCTTGTTATGGAAGACAGGGAGCACCTGCGGGATTTTGGGCTGTGAGGAAGCTCTAATCCGGCGCTTGATCGATAAAGCATCCAAATCGGTAGCTGATGAGAAACGATCACGACATCTCCGCCGTCGACTGAATCCCAAGCGTCTAGGGCTGCAGTCTGCATGCGAGCCGCCACTTCGTCGTAGGGCTCACCCCAACTTGGAAGCTTCGGATTTGCAAGATTTAGAATCAGACTCGGGCGCTTCAGAAAGGCCACTGGCGCAAGCTTTATCCCCTTGAACTTGTTCCATGGTTCGATGACTCGCTCGTCTAAATCAACAGCGACACCAAAATGCCTGGCAATTGGAGCGGCTGACTGCTGGGTTCTAACAAGCGGTGAGGCGATAAGTCGCTTGACTTTTCGGCCCTGGCTCAAAAGCGCTTTTGCTGCCGCTTCGGCCATTTCATGGCCTAAATCGGAAAGCTCGAAGCCCTCAATTCGCTCATACAAAACACCGGAAGGATTAAATACCTCTCCGTGGCGAACTAGATGAAGGCGCGAAGCGGGCATAGCTTCAAGTTTACCCTCGCTAAACTGGGGATAGTTAGCCCAGACTGCAGATACTCAGAGGATTCTAAATAATGCTAGACCGCACACTCACCAGCGCACTTAGTCAAGGCCAAGACGGCCCCGTCACAATCGGCGGCTGGGTTGAAACCCTAAGGGACCAGAAGCGAATCCAGTTCATCATCATTCGCGATGAGTCCGGTAGCGTCCAGGTCACCTATCCGAGACCTGCCGATGAGGATGCGCTCGCCGATCAAGTCAGTGCGCTTAGCCACGGCAGCTTTGTAATCATCAAGGGCCAGCTAAAGCACGATGAGCGCGTGAAGCTTGGTGGAGTAGAGATTTTGCTTGAAGGGCTTGAGGTTGTTGGAGCAGCATCTGCCGATAGCCCAATCGCTGATGACACGTCAATCGACAAGCGATTGGACTGGCGCTTCCTGGACTACCGCAGACCAGAAGTGGCATTGATGCTAAAGATTCAGACCACCCTCGAGAAAAACTGGCGCGAGCACTGGCTTGAAAACGGCTTCGTTGAGATTCACTCCCCGAAGCTCATGGGGCAACCATCTGAATCTCATGCGGAGCTATTCAAGCTTGAGTACTTTGAAACACACGCCTACCTCGCTCAGAGTCCTCAGTTTTATAAGCAGATGTCAATGGCCGCCGGCCTTGGAAAAGTATTTGAAATTGGACCGGTGTTCCGTGCCGATCCATCTTTCACCTCTCGCCACGCGACCGAGTTCGTTTCGATAGACATGGAAATGAGCTGGATTGATTCTCACGAAGACGTGATGAACTTCCAA
>Ga0307997_10000827_pt1 | contig 14227 bp, 17 predicted proteins | sample Davwhametageno36_FD_203165 | JGI IMG/M metagenome (GOLD analysis project Ga0307997, IMG submission 203165) | Marine microbial communities from Davis Island wharf, Antarctic Ocean - #36 | ecosystem: Environmental > Aquatic > Marine > Unclassified | place: Antarctic Ocean: Davis Island wharf... | reverse complement strand
GTCATACTCACGCCAAGAAGGGCTTCTTCTTCCGTGTTGCGCTTCCAAATATTACGAACATATCGGAAGTCTGTCAGGGTAGCTTGGAGTGTGCCTATGATAGCGGCTATGCGGCATTTCTTCTTTAGCGTAGCCAGAGTATCGTTTTCTCGAACTACTATCTCGGATAAATTGCACAGTTGGTTTGATCGTAAAATTATTTCCGAACATGGATTTGTCCCGAAGTCTTGGTCAGCATCTCTACGCCCGTTTCTTGCCGCAATCTTCTGTGCCGCCACGCGACTAAAGATGCCTCGCTCTCCTGCTCTGGATTCATACATAGTCTGCATCTCAGATAAGAAAGCCGAGAAGTCGGGCTTCTCCGTATAGGCTACGCTGTTGTTGGCTAGGGCACGTTGACCTTCGTCTTCCCACCACTTACCAGACTTAGCTTTCGCCATGCGTTGATCCGATAGATTAGACAAACTAATCAAGGCTGAACGACGAACACCACCCACCACGACTATATCAGCTATCTTACAAACGATATCATGGCATTCGATACTAGTCAGTTTACGGCCAGCGGCTTTTTGGAATACTCCAGCACAAAACGTAAATAAATCGACCAAGGGTGCTGGGCCGCTTGCACGACCGCCGAAGGTTTTAAGACGCTCACCCGCACCTCGAACACGGCTTATATCCCACTTAGGGATCTTGCCCGCGTAGAGCATAGCAATTAGCTCACGAAAGGCAGAGGCCCACCCGACCTTGCTGTCGCTTACTACGATGATGCTTTCGGTAGGATGGAAGCTCTCGGCTATCTCTGGGAGCTTATTAATGAAGTTGCGCTCAACACTGAAGCCTACTCCTGTTCCGCACATTAAGACGTACATAAGCTCGTCAAAACTGCGCGGTGAATCTATGTGTAAGTAGCTACAATTAAACCCAGCTATGTTGTCTTTGTCCAAGGCAACACCCGCCGTCATCATACAACGCATAGAAGGCATTACTTCTAGGTCGTGTATGGCATTATATAATTCCTTGGCTACAGCATCATCTACCTGACCTCGGTTAATCCAGAAATCGACGTAGCGTTGTACAGTCTCTGCCCATGTTTCGCGACGGCTTTCTTCGGGTATCCATCGCGCATATCTACTTTTATGTATAAATTGTTGATACTGATCCATTATTATATATCCTGATTAATTAATTTAATTTCTTTTGTAGCTGTGCCCAGCTTTCAATCGTCTTGCAGACAGTTGAGATGTCTCGGGTGTTATCCATCAACAGATCACAGTAGGACGCATCTATTGCGGTCTCGGAGGAGTGGGAGTCACCGCCCTCGTAGATAGAGTCTCGCTCCACCCAGATCAGGACGCCGCCACTTTCTCGGATGCTATCTACTTCATTGGGGAAACGAACGTCATCGACTACGACAGTGCCCTTGGCTCTACTAGCCTTGCCAATAAGCATATCTACCCAGATGTTCTCGTGGAGTAAGTTGCGCCCCCACTCTGTCCCAAGGGTCTGCATTGCGTATCGGGGGCTCAGGCCATTGAGCATGTCACAGGCTACTTCTTTGAGGTCGCCGTTTATCTGGCCCTCACTAAAGCCCATCACTCGCATCATGTCCTTGAGAGTGTCGGCGAAGCGGATTATCTTTGCGTCGTGGTTGTCTCGAAGATGTTCGGCTATGTAGGTCTTTCCCGAGCCTTTCTTTCCACACAAACCAATTAGTAGATCACTCAATGTATTGACCCCTTTGGTTTGAATTTGTTTATGTCGATTACCGTGGCCGAGTTATCCAACTCATCCATAAGAGCATCGTCAGCAGTAAAGACGATCTCGGTTTCCCCCACAGAATGAATGCCATCATCGAACGCAGAGATGTTACGAACGATCTCGCCTATCGCAATGATCTGCTGTTCTTGACTGCTCATTAGGCCAAAGATCCCCGCAACGAGGCTCTTAAACGTGTCCTCTATATCGGGATCCATGTTGTCAGGGAATTCCCACCCAAAGCGTAAATCTATTCCTTCTTCTTCTTCACTTGGCGTCAACTCAATGAACGCACCTATAAATTTATCCGTCATTTTGTTTCTCGAAGTTTACTAAGTAAATTTAATGAACGCTTTCGGGGCTTTTCTTTAAGCCACGCATCAGGGATCTCTTTCGCCGCGAACATAAACCCGTTCTTCTCACACCAGTCAGCGTAGCTAGTCTTGCTACCCTTACGGAGCTTTCCTTTAGGGTTGTTGAACACAAAACGGAGGTCTAGATCGGCTCCGTACTGATCCCGAATGTAGATATGCTTTTTGCGATCATCTGAGGTAAATTGGCCCTTACTTTCGATCACAACCCCGTTAGGTAAAACGTAGTCGGGGGTGTAATGTCGGTTGTGGACAGGCACGGTAAAAGGGATGCGGAAGGGCTCGTACTCAGCCTCTACCCCAGCCTTTTTAAGTTGTGTGCCAATGTCCTCTTCCAGACCAGAGCGGTAGCCGTTGGCAATAGCACGGCGTCGTATATTCCTGAACGTCATCAGTCTTCGTACTCCGCGTACCAATGGTAACGAGGGTTCTGAGCTTTACTGTGCGTCTGGGGTCTATACTTAGCTTCGGGCCAACAAGTATTAGTGTACGAACAAAACGTACAGTTCATAGCTAGTCTTTTGTTGGGGGTGAGTTGCTTACGGAAGTACTCGTCTTGGGGTTTAAAGCATTTCTCGAAAGGAGCGTCAGTAGCGATCAGGTTTACGTTCTTACTAATCTTATCGCGGATCTTATCTTTATCCGCCCCAGTAAATTCAGCTTCTACTATCTGTATTTCACCAGTTGATTTGTTAAGGACGATCCAGCCGCCGGGCTCTAGCCCAGAAGCATCACTGTAACCTAATAGCTGGGGTACATAACCAAAGGCGTCATCTTTCGCTACGCCTTCCCAACCCTGACTCCACTTATGCTCATAGGCCCACGGGCTAGAGGACTTAGTGTCATAGACTTTGTTGTCTATCTCAACGTCGTTCTCACCGAGTATCGTAGTGTCGCCTACGTCGAGCTTAACCTTCTCCTTGCCACCTGTAATGTTTATCTTGGCTAGTTTAAGGTAAAACTCAACGAGAACCTCGGTCGCATCACCCAACATAAATCTAACGATATTATTGTAGGGGTTCTTTGACTTAGGGGTTCCTGCCTTCTCGCGCTGGAGTTGGCATAGGGGACGTCCCACATTCGACATGCGAATGCGGAACTTAGATTCCCGAGGCTTCATCTGTTTCCGAAGAGTGTCTTTAAACATCTCTCCAGCTTCTTCTATCCAACTTTCCTCATACGGAACAGTCTCTCCATTGGAGAGCTTGTCCAGCATCATATGCAGTTGGTTTTCAAGTATATTAAGAGACATAACGTACCTCGGTTTGGGTTAAGGTACGACTACGCTTCGTCTGCTAAATCATCTTCTAGGTCGCCTGATACCGAGGCAAGCGCATCAATAGCATCACCGGATAGCTGACTGTTATGCAGAGCCTTCTCGTGAGAAGCTTGGATCTTCTCATTCTCGCTCTTGACCATGTCATGCATAACCTTGACAGTTTCAAAAACCTGATCGTCCATAGCCATTGCATTGACCAAATCGGGCTCAAAGCTCATGATCCACCAGATGTTACCACCACTGCCTTTAGTCTTAGTAGCGCCGACTTTAAGGGAGTACTCATGCATCTTACGACCACGGGGTAGCTTCTTCAGAAACTCGTCTTCAAACGGGTTAAAGTTACTGCCCTTGAGCATTAAGATAACAGGCTGGTTTTCTACTTTTACAGTATCACCATCGGCATTCTTACCTTCATAAGAAACAATACCACGAACCTGACGGAAGCATTTAATGTCGCTATAACGCTTCTGCTCTTCCTTACCCAACTCACGAAGTACGTTGCTGGTGGGCTTACCACAGCGTGTAGTTCCGTTCTGATCACGGGCTTCTTGGCGAAGCTGTGGGATCATTAGGGTTTTGTTCTTTACCTTGTTCTCTTCAGGATCGTAATGGATCCACTGAAACAACTGGCTTAGGGGGCGAAAGTTCACAGATTTTGCGAACACGGGATCATCAGAGGTACCTTTAACAAAGAACTGACCGCGTGGTAGGTCTTGTCCTTGGGCATTCTCTTCTTGATAATTAATTTTCAGTTCAGGTAGTCGGTCAGCAGAAGCATTAGAAGAACCCCCGCCCATACCCATAGCGGCGGCAATTTCCAACTGTTCACTTTTACTAACGGTAGTAAGTTCATTCATAGATTTCTCCAGTAGTTACATTAACAATGTATTTAATTAAGAGTTTATAGATTACATTAGTTATGGGCACTAGTCAAACTCAATCTCGACTTGATCCATCCAATTTGCGCCCTGTGTAATCTCAATATCGAGGGGTAAAAGAAGCTCGTAACCGTACCTCTCAAGGACTTCTTCAGCCAAGCCGCCCATTGCCCATCTCAGGGCTTCTATGACCCGAGCATCCTCATCTGGGTGGACATCAACCACGATTGAATCGTGTACGGTAAGGATAAGCCTCGACTTAAACTTCTCTTGGTTGAACCGTTTGAACGCCCGAACACACGAGATCACAACGAGGTCGGCTGTGGCGAATGACTGGCATGGGTAGTTAACAATAGCGGTCGCGTTGGTGACCCTGCCGTTGCCCAGTCTACGCACGTTAGGGAAGTAGAACTCCCGACCACTAGGGATCGTCACAAGGCCGTCTTTGAGTACGCCGTCCATCAGCTTACGGTGCCAGACAGCTAGGCCTTTGTAGATGTTAAAGTACTCTTTGAAGTAGGCTTGGATGTGTGGTGGCTCATTGGCACCCATGCCACCATAGAGTGGTGCGAACGTGTAGGGCTTAGCGTTTTGGCGCATGGTCTTATCAACGTCCTCTACAGGGCACTGGTTAATAATTGACGCAGTCTGTTTGTGTACATCTTTGCCTGTCTGGATATCTTCAATGATCTGAGGATCCCGGGACAGTTCACCCGCAACACGAAACTCTAGACCACTAAAGTCAGCTTCCATAATAGTGCCGCCCTCAAAGCGAGAGTGTACGGCTTTGCGTACAGGAAACTTATGGCCCTTGGGAATGTTCTGGAAGTTGGGGTTGCTGGATGACAGTCTGCCTGTCCTAGTTATACACTGGTTAAACTGGGCATGTAGCAGTCCATCTGCCCGAGTGGCTTTCTGTATGTTCTTAATAAAGGAGTCTAGGTAAGTGCTTAAAGCATTCAACCGAGACGTCTTCGTCAGGAACTCAACAGCCTTCAAGTTATCCTTGGCGTAGGCCTGTGCTATCAGCTTGCCTATAGTAACCTTGTCCGTCTTAAATCCGTTGATGCTGGCATCTGAGGCTTGAGTAGGGATCAGCTTTAGTCCTGCCACCTGTCCTGTCTCGGTCAAAGCAAAGCCACGCCCGTCACACAAGGGGCACTTGGACAGGTTCTTGTACAGGTCACCATCCACCTTACGCTTCTGGAATCTACCATTGCCGCCACAAGGCTCACAGTGGTGGGCTACGGTCTTCATGACTCGGCGGGTAGACTTCCTAACCGTGTTAGCAAACTGGCTGGCATTCATGCGTGGGGGTGGGAGAGGCTTACCTCTGGCGTTCAGGCCGATATTGAAAGCATTCTTATGGTAGTTGCGATCATTTACTCTGCGCGAATAAACCACGGCAGTCATGTCTACGCCGCTGTTTAAGTTGATAGGCGTATCACCCATCACATCCCCGACGATAGCATCCAGATCCTTTTCTATCTGGGCCTTCTCTTCCTCAAACTGTTTCTTTACGTCGCCCAGAGTATCTCTATCAATCGCGATACCATTGCGCTCTAGCTCAACGAGAAACAGCAACATCTCATTCATCAAAGTGTAGGTGGGCAGGAGACCTTTGTTTGAGTCTTTTAACAGGTCTTTTTGCTGGGCTATGTAGATCTCAGCAGTGGATAGAACATCGGCATCCGCGTACTCAACCACGGTAGCCAGTGGCATGGAATCAAACCCAATGCCTGACTTAAACAGCCCATCGACTAGCTCGGACTTCTTGCGTGTAACATCTCGGCGTTCTGCCGTTGCCTTGAGAGATAACTCTTGGCGCTGTCCCCGAGCAAGTATGTACTCGCCTATCATCGTGCAGTACACCTGTTCGGGTATACTGAAACCAGACTCTAGAAGGTAGGACACATCGAATTTAGCATTGTGGCATACGATTAACTCCGCCCGACTAAGGTCATGCTTCATGGCATCACTGCTATCGGCGTCTAGGCCCTTCTTTTCGTCGTGGTAGAAGATTGCGTGTTGTGCATCATGCAACACCCCGTCCTCTAACATCCGCCAATGCGACGAGACTATTTTATTCTTTGGGTTGTAAGGGCTGTTATCCTTACTCTTGTCCTCACCAAACTGAACTGTGGTTTCTAAGTCCAATATAATTACTACGCTCACATTATTCCCCTTTAAATTTTGTTTCCATTAGTTGTTTCCAAAATGTCTCAATCGGGAACAATTTATCGTGTTCCATCATGAGCCTCTCCCCGTAGCCAAAGTCTTGGGCCACACATTCTTCTTTGAAAGTTTTACGGTTCACCCAGCCGTTGACCCGCATCACGTTGGTGTCTTCCGTCCGACCTACCAGCACAGCTATCTGCGCCCGGAACTTCGGGACTGTGTCGAACACCAAAGGGCCGTACTCACTGTTGGTGAACTTCACATCGATTGAAGTGTCGCCACTCCAGAGATCCACACCACCATCCGACACTACGTTTATTGTGGGTGGGGTAAGATCCAGTAGACGGGCCACAACAAACTCTGCCTTGAACCCGTATATGTTGGCCTCTACGCGGGACTGGCTTTCATTCTCCAGTCGAGGCTTAAAGCCCTGCATCTCACATAGCTTGACGGTATCCGCCCCAAGTATCTTTGAAGCATGGGCGTCCTGCTTCGATAGTCGTAAGAGCATGCTCACTCCACATACCGGCTAATGTCCGGCTGAATGTTGCAAATAACTGTACCGTGCCAACCAGACAGTTTGTTCTTGCTGACCGTTAGGTAGCGAGAGGTATCGGGCTCAGAGTCATCAACGTCTCCTGCCTCGTGCTTTCCAATACCGATACAAAGATCTAACTCGGCCATCTTACCGATCTTAGAACCTTCCATATCGAACCCCGATAAACGGGTACGCCCTTTGGCATCGTTACTGGCTTGGCTGACGGCTAATACGGCACAATCAAATTTCTTAGCTGTCTCACGCAGTCTGCGATACAACTCACGCAACCGCTCATGGCCCGCATTGAAGTTACCACCGATGTTAACTTTATCGGCTTGGTCAATGATAAGGACGTCAGGCTTCTCTCTTTCAACGTAGGCTTCGATCTTATTCAGATCCCAGTCCATCACCTCGTTCATGTCGAACAGGTCTTCGATGTCCGTGAACTTCTGCCTAGCCTTCTGTGGGTTTGCGACTATCTGCTCCCGAGTAAGTCCAGCGTGTGCTTGCATAGCCCGAAGCATAGTACGACCAGTGTCTTCCTCATTACCGAGGTAGATTACTTTGGCACCTTGCTCACAGAAACCACCGGGGCCTGTGCAAATGGACACTAGGAAAGCCGTTTTGCCCGTTTCTGGTAACGCGAATATACATCCGAACTCTCGGGCACCAATGCCGTACACATGGCGTGATAGGGTGGAGATATTAAACCGCCAGCGGTTATCGTCAGTAACTCCCGCAAGTAGCTGGTCAATGTCTTTAGTTGTCTTGTCACCAAAGTCGGTAGGCATGAAGCCTTCACGGGTGCTGTCCAATAAGCCCACGAGCCTATCCATTGCAGAAGAGTTACCATCCGCAAGCTCAATGCCCATGTTGGCTACCTTGGTACCAATGTGCCGTTGCCATAGCCCGTGTAGAACGTCGGACACTATGAGAGGGGACAGAGGATCCACCGTGGCTATCTCAGTGATAAGGCCATTAAACGCATCGGCATCCGAACGAGTAGCGACTGGGTTATTGTTAGCCCAGAGTGCTTGGATATCAGACGAAGTTAAGTCGTGCTGGTACTTGTCATGTGCAGACGCAATTGTGTTGAAGGCATCCTGTATCTCGTCCTCAAACAGATTCGGAGTTAGGTTGGCTTTGTTATCTTGATAGAATTCAAATGATAGGAGAGATTTAAGTAGTCTTATGTCCATAGCTAATGCCGTAGTTAAGTTATAATTGAGCTATAGGTTAGCATGTAGTTAAGACAAAAAAAAGCCCCATCTTTCGACAGGGCCTAATTAACTAATTTGTATTGGTCTAACTTGAGCGCAGTTTCATCTTCTTGATGTCGGGCTTATTGTCCCCTCGTCGCTCTTTGATATCCACTTCCGAGTGTACGACACGAGGATTACCCTTAACCAATTCGCGTATCGCATGTTCGATGGCTTCTTGTTCCACGGCCGCTTCTTTGTAGCCGTTGGGAAATTCATAATCTATAACCACTATTGCTCTGCACTTCATTGTGTACCCCTCCTACATCCTGTTCTGATAGAACCTATAGTCTCTATCTTTCTGCGTTACTATTTCCGTCTACTAAATTAACAATAGACTCGCTTGAGCAATATTTTAAGTCGTTAGTAATGAACCTTACAGTGCATTCTACCGTGCCTTGCAATTGCTTTAGTAGAGTTATAGCTTTTTTCTTAGCATCGTTGTCAAGGCAAATAGTTACCTTTTTGTAGTGTTTTAGGCTTTGTTTCTGCTTTGTACTCAAACTAGTGCCCAAAATAGCTACCCCAGTATACATTTTAATAGATCCAACCGCACAAGCGGAGGGTGCATCTTCGACTATAATCGCATGGTCTGATGTACCCACAGTTAACACGCCCGTAGTATCCCCGTATGACATCCATTTAGGTGTGGCATTCTCTAGGGATCTACCGACGGCCCCTAGTCCATCATTCATAAGGAATAGGCAACGGTTATCCGCAGGAGCGTATCGTATTTTTATTAGGGATTGTTCATGTGCTGGATTACACCCGTTCTCATCAAGATATTTCATGACGGCAGGGTGGTTACTCGGACGAGATAATATTTCTGGAATAGGGCGGATGTATTTATGGGAAGTTTGTTTAAGGTTATTAACCCGATTCCTTATACCTTTAAGACCATACCCTTTTTGATATGCCCCACGAGCTTTACAGGTTGCCTTGTAGCAATTCCATAAAACTGCACCTTCTTTATTCGATATGCTGAATTTCTTTTTACCGTAACAGAACGGACAATCGATAGTCTTCGATTCACCTTCCGCTAACTTAATCGATTGTAGTATTTCGATCTGATCTTTCGTGCTGTACATATTACCCCCCTTAATGGGTATATGGGTTAGCTCGGCCCCGAGCGGCCTCGCTTTTATAACATGGATTTTAGCATCCGTCTACCCTTAACTATCATATAGCTAACATATAATTAAGGTAATAGTTATGTGCCTAACCACTACCTTAACACTAACCCATTGTTTTAGTTAGTTAAGTACCTACCCTGAAGGTCGTAGGTTCAAATCCTACTCCCGCAACCAATTATAAAGTAAGCCCTTGTTTTTGCAGGGGCTTTCTCTTTTGGTAGGTACCCTCTGTGGTGTGGTGTGGTCAGAAATGGTCATTTTTCCTTACGCCATTAACCACTACACTAGTATTGACCTTAACTAATTCTAGTAAACACGATGAGCATTTAACTGAGTCGGGCTCGTCTTCGTTGATCCTTCCTCGCGTATATCTCCCACAAAAATCACACTCAATTAGGTCGGGGTAATGCGTCTGCCAATTCACTTGGCACCCCCACGACTCCAATCTAGCCAGCACTCGGCACATAAGTATCGGGTGCCATGTTCGATGGCTACCGCGTCATGGTCTTTGCATTTGTCACACTTCTTGAACTGTTGCTTATCCATTATCCAAACCTCTTGTTTTGGGCTGACTGGGCCAGCTTTACCGTTGGTCTGACATAGGTCGCTAATATCTCCCGCGACTGATGTCCCGTTACTGCTCTTAATTCATCTTCAGTACACCCAGCTTCGGCCATCTCAGTTGCACCTGTTCGGCGGAGATCTCGAAGTTGTAAATGCGTAGGTATGCCCGAGTGCTTTCTTATCCGAGCAAAGTATTTGCATAACAGATCTTTGCTGTACGGATTACCTGTAGTCTCACAGATTGCGATACAGCCCTCTCTGTCTAAATCCATAGGAATGTATTGGTGGTACTTCCTAAGTCTCTCCACCAGTCTAGGAGACGCCGCTACACCCATCTGTGTCTTGGTCTTCTCTTGGATGTAGGCAAAGTTGCCTTCGTGGTAGTTTATCCACGTTAGCTGACGCATATCGCCCGGCCTCGCACAAAGATCATACGCCAGCAGGAGAATTGTACCGATGGACGGGTAACCGAGCTTGTCGGCAGTCTCTATGACCTTAAAGACCTGATCAGGCTCCCAAAGTACCTTGCGGGTGGGTAGTACGGGTATCCGCATGTTAGAAAACGGGTTGACCATCACTTTTCCGTGCCTAAGACCCACGTTAAATGCTTTTCGGAGTACTTTTACGACATGGGAAGCTCTGTGGTCAGAGTATTCATTCTGTACTTGGGTATAGATTTTGTCTGCCCGAGTTGCATTGATGTTTCTGGCCTTCTCTTGACCAAAAGACATAATGGTCTTGGATTGTTCAAGCGCAGTAGCTGTCCTAAACTGTAAATCGTAGAAAATCTTGCTGTTTTCAGCCAACTTCGTCCATTCTTTGGTGGATTGGTAGAACTTAATGAGCCCAGCAACACTCTCATCATCTATCCTGACCATCCCCTCACCCTTCCTACGATGAAGATTGAAGTCCAAAGCCACCTGTTGGCAATATACCACTGCCTCCCGCTTTGTTGTGAACGTGCAGTATCTCACATTGAGAGCGTCCTTGACGCCCTTCGACGGATTGAAGGCGTAATACACCTTACCCTTTGCCGTTTTCCTCTCTTCTAAATACTTAGCCATCCTTATACCCCTTCAGGTTATGAGTTCGGCTACTACGTTAACTAAATAAAACTGGCGCGTCAACTATCATGTAGTTGTTGACCTATTAGGGGCACTATAGTAGTATTAGTGGTGTTGAGGGTACCCCTCCCGCTCTTAACACCTGCTAGGTGCCTCTTCCCCCTTAAAAAGGCACCACTCAAGCCCCGAAGCATCCTTTTTTGGACGTTTCGGGGCTTTTTTTTGTTATTGTTTTGGGAGAGCAGTGAACATTCTGCCTGTATATGTTCATATGTGAACATCCAGAACAGCATCAGCTTTAATTTAGCACTAAACCAGCTTTAAGATGGGCTCTTCGTGGTCTGGGCACACAGTCACATAGACATCGGGATTTTCACCAGCAAATTTAGCGGGGATGGCCACTCGTACTTCTCTGATCATAAGTATATCCCCTCGGCGGCCATTTTCTGCAATAGCAATTGCATCATAAAGGCTCATGATCGTGTCATAGGCTTCCTCAATTGAAATTTCGTACTGTGCGGGCGGGTTACTGGTATTTAAAGCTCTTTTCCTGTTGGACATTTACTTCTCCGTTACCGCTATCAATAGGTCACAGTAAGAAAAAAAAGACTGGCGCGTCAAGAGTAAAATACACCATCTATACGATATTTACGCCCATAGTAAGGGGCATACCCGCTCCCATAGCGCAAAAATTAAAAAAAATAAAAAAATAAAATTTGAGAATAACTAAATGATAGTTAAGCATTTAATCTATTGTTAGTTGGTGGCGCTGTGGTATGCTTTTAATTGGGCCGCTGTGGTGGTGGCCCATCCACTAGCAAACGAGGTAATCAAAATGACATTATCAAAAATTAAGGCTGGCATTATTTACAGGGGGCCGTCGGTTCTCGATGGTTCGCCAATTGTATGCATTGCAACAATAAACAGTAACAACATAAAAACGGGGGCCATGTTGCAAACATGGATACTGGCCGACGATCCAAACCGAGACCCGTTAACCATTAACCGGCTCGGGTTAGATTTTGGGATCTGTGGCAAATGCCCCCTTAAAGGTACCCCGAACAAAACCAAACCAAAAGGCACCGCCGACGATAGGCCCTGTTATGTAACCCTGTATCATGCCCCGCTTAATATATGGAAAACACTACAGCGCGGCCGATACCCTACTATTAAGGCCGAGACGCTGGCCGAGTATGGCGCGGGCCAGACTATCCGCCTCGGTGCCTATGGCGACCCCGCCGCCGTGCCCCATTCTATATGGGCCGCATTATTAACCGACGCCACGGGCTGGACAGGTTACACGCATCAATTTGGATTGATAGGCAAAAAAGCGCGGGAAGTAATCGCCGCCGCTTGTATGGTATCCGCCGACAGTTTGGCCGATGCCAAACGCCATTGGGCCGAGGGCCGCCGAACTTTCCGAGTAATAACGGGGGCCGACCAAGTGGCCGAGGGCGAAATAATATGCCCCGCCACCAAGGAAGGCGGCCAGCGTACAACGTGCGAAAAATGCAAACTGTGCCAAGGCTCGGGAACCAAGGCCGCCAATATTGCGGCGGTATCGCATGGCAACGGCCGAGCCCATGCTAACCGTATTTTGGCGGTGGCAATATGAATCCATTTGGATCAATGCGGCCCCTGTACACCATCGCGGGTTTCTTGGTGGTTTGGTGGTTTATCCTTTCTTGGTTGGCGGGGTCTTAATAGTACCCCTAACAATGCCCTTTACTATGGGCGGATTAATATAGTAAGATATAATTCTCGGTCGGGGTGGTCTCGGCCGTTCACTAGCAAAAAGGTAAATATTATGAATATGCAAACAAACAACAATGTTTTTTCAATCGCTCAAAATGGCCCCGGCTTTCACTGGCCCGAACTATCGGCCGAAACCGATTTCGACGCCACATTGTCCCCGATTCACGTTTTTAAACATCATCGCGACGATCTCGGCCAAGAAAAGGCGTTCGGCCATTATGATCAATTAGACCGGACAATCGGCCAAGCGGTAACCCGCTCGGATAATGGCGAGGCCCTCGGGGTAGTCGGTGCCCGTTATGGCATTGCACCCAATGGCCCCATTTATCAAATGATGGTCGAAGGTGCCGAGGCCGCATTGCCCCGCCATGCCTTGCAAGGTGTCCAGCTTAAGGAGTCGGCCAGCTATGGCGGCCAGTTTACCCGCATTGAATTATTATTCGACGGCCTCGGCGCTGATATCCGACAGTTAAACGGATCCAGCACCCAACTATTATTTAAGATCGGTTTAACTAATAGCTTTAACGGTTCGGGGGCCGTTCGCTTATTCGCTGGGGCCATGGATCTATGGTGTACAAATGGTTGCACTAGTGGCGAGATGAACAAAAAGGCCGCCCGTCATACCTCGGGATACTCGGCCGCAATATTCGCGGGATTCATTGAGCAACAATGCGCTGAATATGTGACCCGTGTTAGGACGTGGCAACAATGGGCCAGCCATCAAATTACACCCGATCAAGCCGAGGCGGTATTAAATGCCAACAACATGGCGGGCCGCAAAGTTAAAAAAATGATGGAACAATTCGAGCGGGAAGCCGACGCCCGAGGCCGTTCGGTTTGGGCCCTGTACTCGGCCCTGACAAACTACGCCAGCCATTCGAGCGAATTGTTCGGCGTCCGCAATAGTGGCAACGTGGACAACGTGGCGATCACCCTAGACCAACGGGAGCGGGAAGTTGCAAAGCTTATTGATAGCGACGCATTCCGAGCGGTGGCCGCATGATGGGCCGTCTAGCCTTTATCCTAGTCGGGGCGGCGTTTATCGTCGGCCTCGGCATGGTGGGCCGCGCTGATATGAATGATGAAATAGCCGAGGCGGTGTTTTATTGCGATATGGTCGCGGGTGGGCACTGGCCCGACTACAACAACACGGCCAGCGAATGCCATAAAGCATACGCCGCCGCCGATCTATATTTAACCGAGGGCAATTAATATGTTGTTTCGAGAATTGAACCAAGCCGAGGCCGTGGCCTTTATTGAATGGGCAAACGATAACTATACAGCGGGGGATGATATAGACCGCGAATGGTGGCACCCCGCAATAGTCCAGCAATGCGACCGTATTAACCAACTGGCCGACCATGCGGCCCGATTGGCCCACTATAACCACGCCACGCGCTGGGGTAATGTCCGATGATGGTATTCAGCGTCCTATTAATAGCGTCCGCCC
>Ga0307997_10000824_pt1 | contig 14255 bp, 22 predicted proteins | sample Davwhametageno36_FD_203165 | JGI IMG/M metagenome (GOLD analysis project Ga0307997, IMG submission 203165) | Marine microbial communities from Davis Island wharf, Antarctic Ocean - #36 | ecosystem: Environmental > Aquatic > Marine > Unclassified | place: Antarctic Ocean: Davis Island wharf... | reverse complement strand
AACGCCGGCAGCGTCACCACCGTCATCGGCAGCGACATTGGCAGCGACAAAGTCAGCGCCAGAGGCGCCGGCGTTGCCGGCAGCGCCAGAGACGCCGGCAGCAGCCAAACAGGCAGCGGTAACGCCGGCAGCGTCACCACCGTCATCGGCAGCGACATTGGCAGCGACAAAGTCAGCGCCAGAGGCGCCGGCGTTGCCGGCAGCGCCAGAGACGCCGGCAGCAGCAGCAAGAGAGGAGGCAAAAGAGAAAGCAAAAGAGAAAGCAAAAGAGGAGGCAAAAGAGAAGCGGGAAGAGAGAGAGACGCTCGTGTACTGGCAACAAGTTTCAGTACATCGGCAGATCAGCACCGCTACGGAGCAGCTTGCAAGTCTTGTAGCATGGGATAAACTCCTCCGAGCAAAGGATGTCCCAGCCATGCTTGCCAGAAAGGCAGCAGCGCTGCGAGTGATAAACAAGCTGGAAGATTTTACCGCTCAAGAAATACGCGCGTTCAGACTCTACCGGCACGGTGACCCGCAGAGGACGAGACCAACAGAAGACAGAGAAAAGTATCTTTCTTAAGTATAGTGTTTTGGGTAAATCTCGCGCAGGTTCTGCGTGCGGGAGCGCATGTACTTAAAGAATTCCGAGAAACCCCGACCCACCGCACCCATAAACATCTCCTGCTTCTCCGGCACCGTTGCCACCTCCCACTGACGAATCTCCGCTCGCAGCATTGACACCCGCTTGTCAATGACACCCAGGCGCTGCTTCAGCTCCGCAGTGCGTTGCGCCGTCACCCCGTTGATTCGCAGCGCACAGGCAGACTTAATAGCACTAATCTCGTTGTTCAACTGACGCTGACCGTCCTCCTCACACAGAGCCTTCTTACTCAACTGAGACTGCACCTCCGTGTCCTGCAGGAGGATCTTGTTGCGCACATGCACCTCCGCAATGTGCGTCACCTCCTTCGAAGTCAACAGAAAATTACCGTCCGAATCCAACTCGTCGTACAGACGGAGAATAGCAGAGAAATCCTTGGCATCGTAGCCTTGCGGACATTTTGGAACACTGTGTGGAACAGAAACACTAGAACCCATGGGTGCCACGGGTGCCACGGGTGCCACAGCACAGGACGACAATACGCCATACTGCAGGCGTCAGCGCAGCGCAGCTCAGAAGCGCAGCGCCACAAAGAACTTGCGGAGGGCGGCTGCGTCGTCTGCGTCGTCTGCGCCGTCTGCGTCGTCTGCGCCGTCTGCGTCGTCTGCGTCGTCTGCGCCGCCGCCTGCGCCGCCGCCTGCGCCGCCGCCTGCGCCGCCGCTGGTTGCTGGGGCTGGGTCGAGTTCGAATTCGTTATCTTCCTTGAGCGATTCTATGCGATCTAATACTTTCTGGAGCAACTCCGTCCTGTTAGCAGTCGTGACAAGTTTTGCAAACATCTCCATAAACTCCAGCTCATTCATATGATCTTCGCTGTTCCCAAAACTGTCGTCATCGTCATGATCCATGACCATGACTGTGACTGTGCTCGCTGTGCTCTCTGTGCTCTCTGTGCTCTCTGTGCTCTCTGTGCTCTTTTGTACTAAATCGCGTATCACGTATGAAACTTTTGTTTTTATTCGAGAGTACAAATTATTGTGCGTACCTTTTTTGTATAAATCATTGTCTCTGTAGGCAGCTCTGTAGGCAGCGGTTCCGGGATCTGTAAATTTAAACTGTATTTTTATCTTGAATGTTTTCTTGAATGTTTCCTTTGTCGCAATTATACTCACCAATCCTGATATTATTTCTGCGGTGTTTTCTTTGGATGTGGATGTGGGTGATGTAAGTGCAGCCCAAAAATTATTGCAACGTGCAGATTTTTTAAATGTCATATAATAAGGTTTCACATATTTATCTAATATCTTGTTTTTATCCCCAACACTCGTCTCTACCCGATGAGCGTCGGACATCCAATCAGTCTGATTGAGCCAATCAATTGCTATTGGCTTAGAAGCTTTGGTGGCAGTTGACAACACATCAAACGCAGAATTTTTCGATTTCTCGGATTCCTTCGATTCCTCGGATTCCTTCGATTCCTTCGATTCCTTCGATTCCTCGGGTTTTGTCGCGTCAAACCATGTCAGGAAATCGTTAATAACCGTAATAATTTGGTTTGCCTCCACTTCGGGTTCCACTTCGGGTTCCACTTCGGGTTCTTTAGATGCCATTTGTATGTGCCCACGCACTATTTATACTCGGGCATCTCTAACATCCGACCATGGCAGTGACACGATCAATCACCGCGCAAGTGTTCAGACACGAGTTCGCGTCCGCAATAGCGTCCTCGTCTTGCTGATCTGATGATCTGCGCGGTGCCACCAAACACGTGGAACGGGACTCGCTGCCACCAGTGGACCATGTGCTCAGAGCTCGGCGTCGCTGATCTGATGATCGTGATTCGTGTCCAACGAACCCAGAAGACATTCAAACGTTGCCTCCGGGGTCAGACACACAGATGACGACACCAACAAGACACTCTGCTTTATATATGGTTGGCAAGTATCAGGGCTTGGAAGCTCCTTGGCGCTTTATGAAACAGCCACTAGACGTTAGATTTTTGTTCTTCACACACGCAATGCACACGCAATGCACACGCAATGCACATCCTATTTAAGCACATGATGAGTAGACAATGAGTACTTTCAAGATGAAAATATGTACGCTTACCGATCTACACTTTAGCTTTGGCAATTCCTTTGACACTTCCGTCACCAACATCTGTGACTTGGTCATATATGTAGGAGATATCTTTAATTTTGACACCATCGCAAAAGAACAACTCAGTGAAGCGCTGCAGTTCGTGGACAACTTCATCTCACAAGTAAACAAACCGTTTTTGTTCACACTGGGAAACCACGACTGGATTCTCTCCACGGAATCTACCATGCTCATTTCAAAACACATCGCTCAACACCCTCTACACACAGGAACGTGCAACGAAAACGCCACTGCATGTTACAGAACACAACCCAACATAGCCATGCTCTACAGCGGGACATACTACTGCGACAACAGCGACAGAGGAGGGTGCCCAGTACCGGCGGACACACAATACATTGAAGAACACCTGTCACACATTCACATGCTGTTCACTCACATTCCACCACCACAAGTCATAGGAATGCCATTCACGGGAATTCAAAACGAAAAAATATGCTCGTGGGAATCCACAGAACCCAAACTGCCAAATGTAGTCACAGATTGGCACGCGTTTGGACACGACCATGATAACCTATTCATCACAAAGTCAACACCAAAGTACACAAACTTGCTGAAAACTGGTCCATACGGTTACGGACCAAACCTGAACCGCAACACACCAGACGGAGGAATCACAGTATTCACATGGAATACCAACATAGAATTTGATAAACATCTATTACTAGACAACACGGTACTAGACATTATTCCTCAGACACCCTGCACATTGAACTGCGTCACAAGCAGCGCCACCAGAACATTTCCAATGTACACAATCATGTACACAATCATGTACACAATCATGTACATCATATTAAGCATGAGGTCTAAGGGGACAAAGCACTGTTAATGGGTGCTGCTAATCGCAGTAGTTATTTCTGGGTGCGTGCGTGGTGTTTTTGTTGAAATCCGTGCCAAAGGAGGTCCATATGTAGGTGGTCGCTGCAATATGCACCCCAAGTGCCACAAACAGCATGAGTGGTATCGATGTGGACCGCTCTTTTTTGTGTGTCCAGACCTGTGTCATGTGGTACCAGAAGAGCAGTGCGAACGGCAGGAGCGTGGAGACTACGGCGGCAGTGTTCGTTTGCCATGGTGCTGTTCTGTAGTTGATGCCGTTGATGACAAACCACATGACGTCTTCGACGATGAACCACGTGAGTATTTGGTACGTGGTCCACAGGAGGTTTCTGTATTGGTTAATGTGGGCAATTGTGAATATGGTAAGGATGTTCATGACAATATGGTACCATGTGAAACCAAAGATACCCGAACACTGTGTCTGGGAGTCGTACATCCACCCCCGCGTGCCTTCGATTTCTACTTCCATGAATGCCCACAGGATAGCATGCGCAACAACAAAAAGGAAGTTGTTCATTTTTCCCCACACATGTAATGTATTTATAGTCACAGAAATTCACAGAAATTCACAGACATCTTGTGATGAAGGAGGTGGAGCACTTAGCGGCACCCTTAGCGGCACAAGCAGCAACACACAAGAGCACTGAGCAAGCACACTCTGCTTTATATATGGTTATATATGGCGACAAGCCGGGAACCCAAGTTATAACCCCCACCCTGTGCCCCCCACATGCAGATCACCTTCCAGCACGTCGCCACCAGGGCACACTTTAATCGGGTGACGCTCTTTGGACGCACTGCCGACGGACGCAGCGTCGCAGCGCACGCACTCGCAGACCTCCGGCTCATCCTGCGGTGGTCCGCTGGCACTGGGAGCCCCACTGGGAGCCCCACTGGGAGCCCCAAACAACTGCTCCGATCTGCCGAAGTTGCACTCGAATCTGTACGCATCGCCGAACTACAAGGGCAAGACATCACCCAGTTTGACGAAACAGGTCCACAGACATTCTATCAACTGCTCTTCGACCACACCAGAGACTACTACAGAGTACGACGCCTGGTCAGAGACATGGTCAGAGACCTGCCAGAGTCGCATGTGCACCTCTTCAATAACCAACTCAATCTCGGAGCACAGTACATGCAGGACCAAGGAATCTGCTCCTGCGACGTCGTCACCGTACAATACAACGTCAACTTCTCCGACACCACCTGCGATCTCGAAGTACGCATCGACAACATCGCCGCCAGCCATGACGGTCGCGCGCAATTCAAACGACTGTCCTACGATATCGAATGCAATCTCAGACCAGGCGTCTTTCCCACCTCCGACATTGATCCCATCATCACCATCGGAGTCGCCACCAACACAGCGCGCCACGTCTTCTGTCTCCAAGAAACACCAGACATTGACGACATCGTCGTCCACTGGTGCCACTCTGAAGCACAACTTCTACGAGAATTCAACCAGTTCGTCGTCCAATACGATCCAGACTTCATCATGGGACACAACATCAATCGCTTCGACAACGTCTACGTGCGCGACCGCTGCGAAAAGTGCAACGTCGACTTCACCTGGAGTCGCGTACGCAACTACCTCTGCACCATTCGAAAAATTGTCACGCAGTCCAATCAGAAAGGCACACAAGAAGTATTCCGACTCGACTGCCCGGGGAGAGTCATCGTCGACTCCTACGAAATCTTTCGAGCACAACACAACCTACGCTCCTACAAACTCGACGCGCTCGGAGAACACTTCCTCCAACAACGCAAATTTGATCTGCCCTACGATCAGATCCCAGTCAAATTCACCACGCCAGAAGGGCGCGCAGAGCTCGCCAAATACTGCGTGCAAGACAGCGTCCTCGTTCTCGAACTCATTCGCACGCAATGCAAAATTATCAACACCATCCAAATGTCCAACGTCTGCGGCGTCGACTGCAACGACATTCTCAACAGAGGACAAGGCATTCGGACCATCACTCTCATGCTCAAATACAGTCGCGACAACGTACCCAGGCTCTTCATCCCACAAGGAACACACAACGAAGGAGGATTCCAAGGTGCCGTCGTACTGCCGCCACTACGAGGCATCTACCAGGACGCCGTCGTCTGCGTCGACTTTGCCTCTCTCTACCCGTCCATCATGCGCGCCATGAACATGTCCTACGAAACACTCGTCCAGAACCACACCATCGAGGCGCAGGCATGGGTAGAGGGGACACATGTCAGGACCGTCCCAGACTACACCACCGGCACCACCGGCACCACCGGCACCAGACTCCGCATCGATCACAACCCAGACAACTGCAGCTTTGTCACCACACAAGTACGAGAAGGACTGCTGCCGCGCATTCTACGCTCCGTCCTCGATGAAAGGACCAACGTCAAGAAACAAATGCGTGCCGTTGAACACGGCGGAAGGATGCACAGCGTCCTCAACGGCAAGCAACTGGCTCTCAAAGTTGTTGCCAACAGTATCTACGGGTTTACCGGAGCCGCCAAAGGATATTTACCAGAACCAAGAATTGCGTCCTCCGTCACCAAATACGGCAGAGGGCTCACCTTGCGGACCATGGACATGGTCGACCACCACCCAGATTGGCGAGGATCCAAAGTCATCTACGGAGACACAGACTCCTGCTTCATTCATCTCAGTCGCGACATCTGTGACGCACCCAACAACGAAGAACTCATCACCAAAGCACACGAAGTTGGCACCATGATGGCGAACGAAATCACCAAACAATTTCTATCACCCATTCTCATGGAATACGAAAGCGCCTTCGAACCACCCTTTCTACTACTCAAGAAAAAGAGATACTGCGGGAAACTCTGCCTGCCAGGACGCGCACCCAAGACATATCTCAAAGGTGTCGAGTGCGTACGACGCGACTTCGCACCCGTCGTCGTCACCACGCAGCGCGCCGTCATCGAACTCCTCCTCAACAACGAGTTCCAGGCAGCACACAACCTCATCGAAGACACCTTTCAGAAACTCTACGCCGGACAAATTCCAATCAAGGATCTCACACTCTGCAAAAAACTCTCGCAACTTCCAGAAATGTACAAAACAAAAGCACCGCACGTCGAACTCGCCAAACGCCTGCAGCGAGAACAACCAGAAGTAGCACCCGTCGCAGGCGATCGCATACCATATCTCATTCGAGCAGGAGCAGACGACCTCAACCAACGCGCCATTGCGCCGCACGAAGTAGAACAGTACACCATCGACTACGCCTACTACGGTGAAAAACAATTGCGCAAACCATTAGAAAGAATCATGGAACTAGGATTTGAAACCGCCAACATGTTCCCACATCGACTCATTACCGCACCAAAGGGGAACCACGGCATCATGAAATGGGTCCAGCCGCGCACGGCGCCACACACGGCGCGCACGGGTCCGCCACACACGGCGCGCACGGGTCCGCGCACGGGTCCGCGCACGGCTGAGCCACAGCCGCGCAAACGCAGGAAACACAACCCAGTCGACATTCGAAAATTCTTTGGCGTGACGTAATCCACTATAACTAGCAGCACCACAACAAAACAATGCAACGTCTTTTACTCGCACTCAGTCTCACACTCCGTCTCACGTCGGTCTTTTCACAAGATATTCCCACATGGCGGATCGGTGATATGTGGACATACGATACGACATTTGATGCCACTAGGTTATTCGAGGTAGCCAATATCCCTGTATCAATGAACCCAATTACAGGCGATACACACTACGAAGTTGAGGATATCGGCTTATGGTGAGGCGAAGTCCAAACCCTTGTCTATCGCCGAAAAATTGACGGAACATTCACCACTGGCGACAGCGGTGCATATATAGAAGGCGTGCCGGGTCGCCTTGACATTATCTACAGTGGTGAAGACGTGATTCGAGTTCGTGACCTTGCTGTTATAGACTCTAAATTCACACTTAACATTGTCTTTACAGCTTATAATATTAATAGCTTGAAATATGACATTGCGGATCTCACCTTCGAAACCACATATCTTCTACCCAAGGAAAACTACGATTTCCCAATCCATTCAGACGATCAGTGGGACATGCAACTCCAATCACAAACCACTGTCACCGGGAATTCAGATTACTTCGATATCGATGACCAAGCTATCAACGCTGTCAAGCAACTAACCGCACAGGCAGCCGACGGAGAGAGCAGTTACACGGGTTGTGACGAATCATACAAAATCAATGAAGTGAGTGCATCTGATATTGCACAAGACTACATCTGGTACTGCCCAGCCGTCCGCTACAATTCTCGGATTTCTGTGACGAACTCAGCAGGTTTCACCATTGATTGGTTGCTGAAGGGATACAACCCAGCCGCCTTGGACGACGACAGCGACCCTTGTGCCGACTTGAATCCAGCCGGGGGCTGTGACACTGATTGCACAGATGCAACGGCGTGGATCAACGCCGGATGCTGCGCATGTTGAACCGTGTATGGTGAAATCTGTGAGGTGGGCAAGACAAAGCAAGACAATGTAAGCCCAAGACCAAGACCAAGACCAAGACCAAGACCATACTCGTGGATGCACTTGTGGATGTTGAACTGTTGAACTGTTGAACTGTTGAACCGTGTATGGCGAAAGCAGGACTGTGAGCACGCGGGCACCCAAGACAAATGCAAGACCAAGCACAAGCACAAGACCAAGCACTCGACCTCGACCTCGACCTCGACGAACTCAGCGACCTCAGCGACCTCATGACCACCATCAAAGACGCACGCGCAGCCATCAAGGAGCAAGTACAGGAGGTCAAGGAGATGGAACAGCGCATCTACGCACACATGGAATCAAACAGTCTCGACACCTACGACGTCGGAGATCGAGTGTTCACCAAAACAGAACGCAAATCGTGTCCCTGGAGCAAGAGCGCGCTGCTCGAGTTCGCACCCGAAGGCACCGTCGATCTCACACTCTACGAAGAAGAAAACACAAACACCACCGTAATTTACACCAACAAAAAAAGAAAAAGAACACACACACCGTCCCCACACCGCCCCTGTAGTAGTGCACAGTAGTGCACAGTAGTGCCCCCCCCCAAAAAAAATAGCAACTATAAATAGCAACCGCCACAACATAATAATGCAACGTCTTTTACTCGCACTCAGTCTCACACTCCGTCTCACATCGGTCTTGTCATCCGAAATCACACTATTCACCGGTGTTGCACCACAAGTACAAGCACCACAATGTGGTGGGGCAGATTATAAATGGACTGATAACCCAAACCGGAGGTATTATAGTGGGGAAAGAGTTGAATATAATGGAAAAATATACACACCTTGTTCTTCGCAGGCGGAAGCACCGCTAAGTGATGCTTGGAATCGTGATGAGGGTGGTTGTCAATATCGTGATTGGGGTTTTGTAGGGAATTGCCAAGCAGACACACCCGGGACGCTCGGGACGGGGGACACGGACACGGTGGACATCACTTCCGCAGATGAGAACATCATTCCTACTCTTGTCGGTGCCGGGACCACTCTGGTGGCGGGTCCGGATGCCGCCACCGGATCCGCCGTCTCTACTGGCTGCATGGTTTTTGCTTCATGCAATTACAATGCTGAAGCTACTTTAGATAATGGATCTTGTACTTATGTAAAGGACGGCGAGTGTGACTGCGACGGCAACACGCTTGACGATTGCGATGTTTGCGGAGGCGACGGTTTGTCATGCGTCGACAGCGACTCGGGACCGCCAGAGCCACAAGAATTACTCAGTGCAGCTGATAGTGATCTTGATGGCTTTTTAAGCTGGGAAGAATTAAAAGCATACTTGTTGTTGAACCATGAGGGTGAGGGTGAGCCAGAATTAGAATTGTTCCAAATTCAACAAAACTTCCTTCAACATGATAAAGACCACAACAATGGATTAAACTCGAATGAGCTGTCAGCTTTTATCAGTGCTGAAATCGAATCGCAAGACCCCACAGCGCCCACTGATGCCGGTTGCTACATCGACTCGACAACACCCGTCGGCACCGCCTGCACGTGCCACCTGTCGTGCTATAATTGCGGGTATTACAATATGCCGATCGCGGCTGACGATTGCATAACGTGCGCGGATTCCAACGTCCAAGTGAAAGCGGAACATTCCGATGGCACGGGGTATTGTTCGACATCGTCGCAAGACCTCAGCAGTTCGGACGACAGCGATCCTTGTGCCAACTTGGATCCAGCCGGGGGCTGTGACACTAATTGCCAAGATGCAACCGCGTGGATCAATGCCGGGTGCTGCGCATGTTGACGGCATGCTGCACGGCATGCACGGCATGCTCGGCATGTTGCCGTAGTGCCCCCCCCAAAAAAAAATAGCAACTATAAATAACCACCGCCACAACATAATAATGCAACGTCTTTTACTCGCACTCAGTCTCACACTCCGTCTCACGTCGGTCTTGTCATCCGAAATCACACTATTCGGGGGCACAGCAGCCACACCCGGGACGCTCGGGACGGGGGACACGGACACGGCGGACATCACTTCCGCAGATGAGAACATCATTCCTACTTCCGCAGATGAGTTGAGTCTTCTCACATCCGGAGTCCAAAATGTCCTAGCTGATGGTACAAATATTGTCGATGCGGATCATGGCTATGGTACAAATATTGTCGATGCGGATCTTGATCTTGCCGGTGCCGGGACCACTCTGGTGGCGGGTCCGGATGCCGTCTCCGCCGTCTCTGATGCCTCTGTGGAGGAGTCGGGTGTGACCGCTGTGACAGTGGTCACTGACCCTTGTTCAGGCAACGATGCAACGGCGTACATTAATGCCGGGTGCTGCACGGGGTGTTGACTTGACGGCATGCTGCACGGCATGTTGCACGGCATGTTGCACGGGGGGGGAAACACACAGGTATAAACACCGTCCACACCCATTTCAAATGGGATCTACACTCTCACTTGCCACCTCGCTTACCAACACCAACACCAACACCCACAGCATCTACGGCAGATTCAAAACCAACAGCGCCTACACCACCATCGACCCCAAAGTTGACGACAACCACATGGCACGCTTCAAACACGAAACATACACATATGTTCTAGAGCGCGCACATCAAGATCTCAAAGCACTCTATCTCTACCGAGGGAACACCAGGCGCGCCAAAGCAGAAATTGTCGGCAAGTATCTCGAAATCACCTTTGACACCACAGAGAGCAAACAGCAGTGGGACGAGGTCTCCGAACAAATCGAACACGTCAAACTTGAAATACCATGGCTCACCAAACCATTCAACGCCAAGTGGAAAGAACTACAAGACAATGCACACAATGGACACAATGCACACAATGCACACAATGTGAGAGTCTACCAAAAAAAAGAGTATTTAAACACACCCAACCCTACATAACAAACATGACCGACCTGTCGACCGACCTGTCGACCGACCTGTTGACCGACTTTTTTGATCTACCCTCCACCAAATCTACCAAATCTACTGGCTGCAGCAGGTGCACCTCCTACACTCTCATCAACATCATTGCAGCCTTTGCACATTTCTTCAACTTTCTCGTCACCATCAGCATCGGCGACGAACGCATCTACCCCGTCTACGAGACCTTTGCAGACTGGCACGTAGTCACAAACACAGATGCCTGTCCAATCAACTGCCCCGCAGGTGCCTACTCCTTTGACGGCACTGGCAACAACACCGTCATCGTCAACCCACTCGCCAAAAAATCCACCTACTCACTCTCACTACTCTCGCTCATCGCAACGTTTCATCTCCTGTCCTTTGTCTTCCAGTTCGGAGTCTCACTACGGTGCAGCGGGTACGACTACAACGACAAGATCCAACGCGGCATCAACCCAGCACGCTTCGTCGAGTACTCCATCTCCGCCACCCTCATGCTCGTCTGCATCGCTCTCGTGTCCGGCATCACCGAACAATACGCACTCCTCGCAATCGTCACACTCACGTTCACCACCATGATCCTAGGCATGATCGCAGAACTACTCTTTGATGACATACACCTCCCAACATACGTAGCACCCCCAAGATTTGTCTCGGGGGACACAGTCGTCAAACCTGCCAAACCTGCCGGCAACGGCGGCAGCAACCGGACCGTGCAGACCATGCGCACCATCGGGTGGACCGCACACTTTCTAGGGTGGGTCACCATGCTCGCAGCCTACGGAGGAATCATTCTACGCAACTTTTACTTCTCCATCTCCGTCTCCGTCAACAAGCCGCCCGACTGGGTGCAATACGCCATTCTCAGCGTCTTCGGACTCTACAACGTCTTTGGCGTCGTGCAGTTCATACAACTCTGGCACAAAATGCCACTCACATTCTTCTGCTGCGTACCCTCCATCAACATCAAACCCAAACACGATCCCATCTTCAACAAGTGGATCGAAAACATCTACGTCATCAACAGCCTCGTATCCAAAACACTCCTTGGATATCTCATCATCGTCAACCTCGTCATAGACGACGCACGCTCACCGTGCGAATAGTACGGCAGCTGCGGCACTTGCTAAAAATAACGACTATATATACAAGGCACCCACGACATAAAAATAATGCAACGTCTTTTACTTCTACTCAGTCTCACATCTGTCTCTTCATTTAAACCCGCTACCAAAAGTGAACTTATCGACGCATTGTTCGACGACTGTGACACACCGGATCCAGACATCAGTCAATGGGACACTTCTCTGATCACCGACATGAGTGAGTTGTTTACCACAGTGTCAGTGTCTTGTGCGAGTACATTCAACAAACCGATCGGAAACTGGGACACGTCCAGTGTGACGAATATGAATCGCATGTTTTTTCGTGCCTCGTCATTTAACCAACCGATCACGATGGACACGTCCAGTGTGACGAATATGGAGCGCATGTTTTTTGATGCCGAGTCGTTTAACCAGCCGATTACGATGGACACGTCAAAAGTGACTGATATGCGTTTCATGTTTGGTGGTGCCTCGTCGTTAAATCAGCCGATCACAATGGACACGTCGAAAGTGACGAATATGGAGCGCATGTTTGCTGGTGCCTCGTCGTTCAACCAGGAGCTGAAGTTCGACACGTCGAAAGTGACTGATATGAAGCACCTGTTTGAGAATACTGGGGCGTTTAACCAACCGATTGGCGACTGGGAAACGTCCAGTGTGACGGATATGAGTTACATGTTTCGTGGTGCCTCATCGTTTAACCAGCCGCTCAACTGGGACACGTCAAAAGTGACTGATATGCGTTTCATGTTTGGTGGTGCCTCGTCGTTAAATAAGCCGATCACAATGAACACGTCGAAAGTGACGAATATGGAGCGCATGTTTGCTGGTGCCTCGTCGTTCAACCAGGAGCTGAAGTTCGACACGTCGAAAGTGACTGATATGAAGCACATGTTTGAGAATACTGGGGCGTTTAACCAACCGATTGGCGACTGGGAAACGTCCAGTGTGACGGATATGAGTGGCGTGTTTTTTCGTGCCGAGGCGTTTAACCAGCCGCTCAACTGGGACACGTCAAAAGTGACGAGAATGATGTACATGTTTTATGCTGCCATTGCGTTTAATCAACCGATTGACGACTGGGACACGTCCAGTGTGACGACTATGAGAAACATGTTTGATGGTGCCACATCGTTTAATCAACCATTGTTCGATATCACGTCCGACATCAACACAGTTAATATGTTTCGTGGTGCCACATCGTTTATTGCCGCCTTGGCTTGTGCCAACTTGGATCCAACTAGGGGCGGGGGCTGTGACACTGATTGCCAAGATGCAACGGCGTGGATTAATGCCGGATGCTGCGGCACTTGCTAAAAATAACTAAAATAACTCTATCTCCACCTCATGCGTAGGCAAACTATTCACCATCGACAGCACCCACGGAGCATCCTGCGTCTCTAAAAAACGACGCGCGCTCATCAACTCCTGCGCAGCGTGCATCAGCGCAGGTGTCGTGTCCAAACGCAGCACACTCAACCAGTCATAAATCTCCGTCGGGGTCTTGTACAACACCAGGCGCGCTATCACAGAACGGAACGCCAGCAAATCCAAACGATCCACGTCAGGTCCAGACCAATGGCACCAAAATACCAACAAAGGAGACACGTGCTCCAGCGAGTCACTTATCACCACACGCTGAGACGTATGCCGCGATATGCTCTCCAACAACTCCGACTTCCAAGCAACACCAGACACAGACACAGACACAGACCCATCTGCATCCACATCCGCATCCGCATCCGCATCCACATCCGCATCCGCATCCGCATTCGACTGGAGCAGCGCACGGAAATCATAGTTAGGACAGTCCGCAGCAATGTCCACGCGACACAAAGGACACTTATTACTATGGTACTCACGACACAACTCCAAACACACACCACACAAACCGTGACCACACGGAAACAACATGTGCGGCTGCACCTCTTCGCTATACTCTTTTAAACACACGGGACACACCATTTACTAGAAACATCGGACACTTTATACAGAGCACACAAGAAAACACAAGAAAACACAAGAAAACACAAGGAGAAAATGTAAAGTGTACAAAAAGTGCTGGAAATCTTTGTTGGTTAAGCTCCGAAAATGCCCCTTTTTTTTTATGTTGCAATTCCCAATCAGTCTGGGACCCCCCCTCCCTTTTTTTTGACACGAATTAATACGTGGTTTTGCTAACAAAAT
>Ga0307997_10000820_pt1 | contig 14312 bp, 15 predicted proteins | sample Davwhametageno36_FD_203165 | JGI IMG/M metagenome (GOLD analysis project Ga0307997, IMG submission 203165) | Marine microbial communities from Davis Island wharf, Antarctic Ocean - #36 | ecosystem: Environmental > Aquatic > Marine > Unclassified | place: Antarctic Ocean: Davis Island wharf... | reverse complement strand
CCTGATGCGAGCCTGATGCCAGCCTGATGCCAGCCTGATGCCAGCCTGATGCGAGCCTGATGCCAGCCTGATGCGAGCCTGATGCCAGCCTGATGCGAGCCTGATGCCAGCCTGATGCCAGCCTGATGCCAGCCTGATGCGAGCCTGATGCCAGCCTGATGCCAGCCTGATGCCAGCCTGATGCGAGCCTGATGCCAGCCTGATGCCAGCCTGATGTCATATAATATCCAACAAAATCATGGACTTGCGCACCGCCGTAGACCCCTCAAACAGCCCCACACAGCGCGACCTATAAAAGGGCCGTTGCGACCCGTGGCGATGTAAGGCAGCCCCTAGAGCGGCGGGTCCTCCGGCGTGATCGCCATGCGGGTACGCGCGAGGCACTTTTCTTTTTTAGCGATAGAATGTTACATAGGGGCGGTGGATGTATTGAAGGATAAGCACGATGGCATCGGTAAACGATTTATGCGCTCACCTCAAAATGAGCCGAAAGACCTTTGACGGCCTTGTTAGCAAGGGTATTATCAGTAAACAGCCTGCTGGAAAGTATGACTTTGATGTTGCCCGCGAGGAATACATCCTGCACGTCCGAGAGGTTGCAGCGGGGCGCTCGAAGGCTGGCGAGCTTGACTTGCAAGAGGAGCGCGCGCGACTGGCAAAAGAGCAAGCCGATGCCAAGGAAATGGAAAATGCTGTTGAGCGAGGCGATTTAGTGTATATTGAAGACGTTGCCAAGATGTTTGAGCTTCAATTGAACAAGGTTCGCATGAAGCTGCTGGCAGTACCGACAAAGGTTGCTCCAGAAGCGCACATTGCGGCGACGGTAAAAGAAGTGCAGAGTCTTATGGCGGCGGAAATTGTAGAGGCGTTAAATGAATTGGTCGGATACGACAAGAACGCAGCAACGGAATAAACTTGATGCCTCTCTTTCAGATTCCATTGCTTTAGCGTTAAAGCCGCCACCAAAATTGACGGTTAGTCAGTGGGCTGACACGTATCGGCAGCTTTCAAGTGAAAGTTCTGCTGAAGCTGGCCGATGGACTACCTCAAGGGCAGAATATCAGCGCGGCATGATGGATGCAGTATCTGATGACAATATCGAGACGGTGGTTTTGATGACTGGCGCACAGATCGGTAAGACTGAGCTTATAAATAATGTTGTGGGATTCCACATACATCAAGACCCTGCCCCGATGTTGGTCGTCCAGCCGACGTTGGAAATGGCGCAAACGTGGTCAAAGGATAGATTGGCTCCTGCTATTCGCGATACGCCAGCGCTTTCCGATAAGATCAAGAACCCCAGATCGAGGGACAGCGGTAATACTACATTGCACAAAGTGTTTGCTGGCGGTCACGTCACCGCTTGTGGTGCTAACTCGCCGTCATCGCTGGCATCAAGGCCGTGCAGAGTTATCCTGTGCGATGAGGTGGATAGATACCCGTTGTCAGCAGGCACAGAGGGCGATCCTGTGTCACTGGCAAAGAAGCGATCTACGACGTTTTGGAACCGCAAGATTATTCTGGTAAGCACACCCACTGACAAGGGGGCAAGCCGAATTGAGGCGGCCTACGATGAGAGCGACAAGCGTAAATACTTTGTCCCATGCCAAGATTGCGGAGAGCATCAAGTTCTAAAGTGGGCAAACGTAAAATGGGAAGACGGTAAACCTGCAACGGCTCAATACACATGCGAGCATTGCGGATGCTATTGGTCCGACACCAAGCGCTTTGCGGCGGTCCGATATGGCGAATGGCGGGCGACAGCCGAGGGTGATGGTAAAACAGCAGGCTTCCACATTTCCGGCCTATATTCTCCGTGGACCCCGATGGAGGACACGGTACGTGACTTTCTCGCATCAAAGAAAGACCCAATGCGGCTGAAGACGTGGGTAAACACGTTTCTCGGTGAGACTTGGGAGGAGCAGGGCGACAGGGTTGACGATACTGACTTAATGGACCGTCGGGAGGACTGGGGAGAAAACCTGCCTGATGACGTTCTAATGATGACCGCTGGCGTTGACGTCCAAGATGATCGACTTGAGATCGAGGTTGTCGGATGGGGGCGCGGCGAGGAGAGTTGGTCAATTTCGTATGACACGCTATATGGCGATCCATCCACTCCAGAGCTTTGGCTGCGGCTGGATACGCTGTTGCAGGCAACGCATACTCACCCGCTGCACGGCGAGATGGTTATTAGAGCGTCGTGCATTGACTCTGGCGGTCATTACACACAGCAGGTCTACAATTATGCGCGTCAACGCGCTGGGCGGCGCGTGTTTGCAATCAAAGGGATCGGTGGCGAGGGTAAGCCTGTCATCGGAAGGCCGACAAAGAACAATATTGGTAAAATCAACCTTTTCCCTGTTGGCACCGACACCACAAAGGAAATTGTGTATTCGCGCTTAAAGATACAGGACGGAGGCGATGGTTACTGCCACTTCCCGCTGGATCGCGGGCCTGAGTTTTTCCGAATGCTGACGGCTGAAAAGAAAGTGACGAAATACTTCAAGGGTAGGCCAAAGCGGGAATGGATTAAAATCAGGCAGCGCAACGAAGCGCTTGATTGTAGGGTGTATGCAACGGCGGCCCTTGCTGTGTTGAACGTAAATATGGAAGCGGTTTACAAGCAGGCACAAAGTAGGGTATTATCCGTGGAAAGTCCGCGCGCATCTAAGCACAAAGGGATGCCAAAGCGGAGCAGTTTTGTGCATGGGTATAAATAATGGCTAATCTTTTCGACCCTGCAAACGCACCTCCACACTCGCCGCTTGAGATTGTTGTCGGTGATTTCATTCAATGGAAGCGTTCTGATCTGGTTGCTGACTACCCTCTGGCAACCCATTCTGCTGAATATGTTTCCAGAATCTCGAAGGGCGGGTCTATCGAGATTCGCATCGCAGCGGTCGAATCTGGCGGAACGTATTTGTTTGCGGTCGAAAGCACCGTAACGGCTAACTATGAGGCTGGCGTTTATCACTGGCAGCTTGAGGTCACTGAAACTGCAACTGGGAACCGTATTGTCGTTGAGCGCGGCGAGTTCGAGGTCATTGTCGATCTTGACCAAAACCACGCAGACCCCCGTACCCACTCTGAAATCATGCTCGATAAGATTGAGACGATACTTGAGGGCAAAGCTGACAGTGATGTCTCAAATTATAGCATCGCTGGCCGTTCGCTGACAAAAATGACATTTGATGAGCTTCTAGTTGCGCGAGATCAGTATCGTCGGGAGGTTATCTTAATGCGGCAGAAACTTCGCGTTAAGAGCGGCAAGCCGAGTGGCACAACAGTAAAGGTAAGATTTAACTGATGGGTATTCGGGACATATTTAGTCGCAAGGCTAAACCTACGGGGAAGCGCAACTATGCCGCTGCAAATAAGGGTCGCTTATTTGCCGACTTCAATGCAAGCAATCGAAGTGCTGACAGTGAAATTCGTTGGGCGCTTCGCGATCTGCGCAATCGGGCGCGCGATTTAGAGCGCAACAACGAGTATGTCCGGCGATACTTGCAGCTCTTGCGCACTAATGTTGTTGGCGAGTCCGGCATCAGATTGCAGATGAAAGCCCGCAATCCCGATGGCGGGATAGACATGGGCGGGAATAACATCATTGAGTCGGCGTGGGCCGAGTTCAGTCGATACGGAGGCTGCACTGTTGATGGCCGCATGTCTATGATTGACCTGTTAAACTACGTCATCACGGCAACGGCGCGCGACGGAGAGGTTTTCCTGATGAAGGTCCGCGCAAACTATTTGCGTCAAGGCTTTGCGTTGCAGCTTATTGAGCCGGACCTTATTGACGAAGACCAGAATGAGCGCGTCCGTGGAGGCAACCCTATTAGAATGGGGATTGAGATTGACGAGCAAACACGTCGGCCAATCGCATACCATGTCGCGGCGGAGCATCCCGGAGATTACGACTACACGACGCTGTCTAACGGCAAAAAACGAGTCAGGGTGCCCGCTGATCGCATGATGCACATTTATCGGCCAGATCGATCTAGTCAGACGCGCGGGGTGCCGTGGCTAACTTCAGCTATCCCTGCGCTAAAGATGCTTCACGCTTACCGCGAGGCAGAGCTTGTTGCGGCCCGCGTCGGCGCTGCCAAGATGGGTTTCTTCACCTCTCCGGCTGGCGATGGTTTTACGGGCGACTCATACGAAGACGACGTGACGCCGATCTACGACGCCGAGGCTGGCACATTTCATCAGCTTCCTGCTGGCGTAGACTTTAAGGCTTTTGACCCTACGCATCCAACGTCGGCGTTTGCAGACTTCGAGAAGTCTATTCTGCGAGGCATCGCTGGCGGGCTTGGCGTAAGTTACACGTCATTGGCCAATGACCTTGAGGGAACGTCTTATTCCTCTATCCGTCAGGGTGCGCTTGAGGAGCGAGACAATTACAGGACTTTGCATCGCTTTGTAATAGACCACTTCATTGATCCATTCTTCCGTGACTGGATGGGACACGTTATGGATTTTGGGATTATCCCGATTTCTGGCCCGACAAAGGTGTCTAAGTTTACAAATGGCATTTCGTGGCGTGCGCGTGGCTTCCAGTGGGTTGATCCGCTGAAGGAAATCAACGCTGCTGTTGTCGGCCTGAACAATGGCATTCTTAGCCATACCGATATTGCTGCCAACTATGGCCGCGATGCAGAAGAAACCTTTTCTCAAATCCAAAGGGATAAGGAGACGGCTGACGCTTTCGGCCTGACAATGGCATATCAGCCTTTTGGAAATAAACAGCCTGTTCCGGCTGACATAGAGGATGGATCGGATGATTGACGCGGACGAAACACAAATCTCTAACACTGAGGCCGATATTTCTGATACAGTAGCGGAAACTGTAGAGGCTGTTGAAATGGACGACGTGCGAGAAGACCAGATAGAAGGCGCTGTTGAGGCAGTTGAGCCTGACGAAGCTGTCGAGGCTTCTGAAGAAACGCGATTATCGCCTGAGAAGCTAATCTCTCGCGGCATTTCGGCAGATCAGGAAGTCATTGATGTAGACGCCCGCAGGGTGCAAATTGCTGTATCCTCAGAGGAGCCAGTTGAGCGCAACTATGGCAACGAAGTTTTAGACCACTCGGAGCGCAGCATTGACTTGTCGTTCCTAAATAGCGGTCGAGCGCCATTGCTGTTGGATCACGATCCGCGTCAGCAAATTGGCGTTGTAGAATCAGTCACATTGGATGGCTCGGCGCGTAGATTGCGTGCGACGGTTCGTTTCGGAAGGAATGGGCTTGCCAAAGATGTGTTTGAGGATGTTGCTGACGGTATCCGTAGCAATATCTCAGTTGGCTACCAAGTCAACAAATTGGAGCAAGACGGCAAGGAGAGCTACCGAGCCGTTGACTGGCTTCCAATGGAAGTTTCTGTTGTATCTATCCCCGCTGACAGGACAGTCGGAGTGGGCCGGAGTGCAGATGACGACCTTCAACACCGTAAACCACAACACATCCCTCAAAAGGAGGCTACTATGTCTGACCATGACATTGAAGCGGTGAAGGCCGAAGCTGTTCGCGCCGCCGCAAAAGACCACGCAGAAATCTACGCACTTGGTGGTAAGCACCTTCAGCGCGATATGGCCGAAAAAGCCGTTGCCGAAGGCCGTTCACTGTCCGAGTTCCGTGGCGAACTGCTCAACGTAATCGGCAACAAGCCATTGCACGACACTGACATTGGCATGGCTCCAAAAGAAGTTCGTCAGTTCTCTCTGCTGAAGGCTATTCGCGCCCATGCAAACCCAACTGACCGTGCTGCTCAAAACGCTGCTTCGTTTGAGCTTGAGGCTTCTGCCGCTGCATCCGACAAGTACGGACGCGAAGCACAGGGCATCATGATCCCGAACGAAGTTTTGCGCTCTTGGGCTGTCCGTGACGTCAACACGACTGACGACGCGGCGGTTATCGCTGACGACTTCCGTGGCGGCTCGTTCATCGACGTTTTGCGCAACCAGTCCTCTGTTATGCAGGCTGGCGCTACTATGTTGAGCGGCTTGTCTGGCAACGTCAAGATTCCGAAGAAAACCGCTGGCTCTTCTGCTGGTTGGATTTCGACTGAAGGCGGCGACTCTGCTGAAAGCGAGCCTACTCTTGGCCAAGTCACAATGGCTCCGAAAACACTTGGCGCGCATACAGACATCACACGTCTCATGATGATGCAGTCAAGCCTCGACATCGAAGCCTTGGTCCGTAACGATCTGTCAACTGCCATTGCACTGGCAATTGATCTTGGCGCACTGATGGGTTCCGGCACAGGCGGCCAGCCAACGGGCATCAAGAACACGTCCGGCATCAACGCTCCAACTGCATTTGCTGGTGTGAACCCAACATTTGCCGAAGTCATCGCAATGGAAACTGCTGTTGCAGAAGACAATGCGCTCTCCGGCAACTTGGCGTACATCCTCCCAGCAGGCATGAACGGCGCGCTGAAGTCCACATCTAAGGACGCTGGCTCTGGTCAGTTCGTTCTCAGCGATGGTCAGCTTAACGGCTACAACGCGATTGTCTCCAATCAAGCCACAGCAGGCGATCTGTACTTCGGCAACTTTGCTGACTTGCTGATCGGCATGTATGGCGGGTTGGACATCGTTGTTGATCCGTACACAGGCAGCAAGAGCGGCACCGTTCGTGTTGTAGCATTGCAGACATGCGACGTGGCAGTTCGTCACGCGGTATCGTTTGCATACAACAACGACGGCGCATAAGCTAACAGGCGGGGGCAATGCCCCCGTCTACCCAACTGAGGAGTTTTTACATGCCGTATATCGTTTTGAAACCTTGCATCGCAGATGGCGCTCGGCGTGCTGTCGGGGATGTGTTGAATTTGTCAGATAAAGACGCTAAGTCTTTGACGGCGATGTCCCGCGTTGAGTATGTTGATGCTCCGCAACCTGCGCCAGTTGATACCAATCGTGCAGTTGATATGAAGGCCAAGCCTATGTCAGCGCCACGCAAGCGGAAATCTGGGAAATGATTATTAAGCTGACAAAACCCGCCGAGTGGTCTGGCAAAAAGCGCAAGGCTGGAACGGTCCACGATTTGCTTGATGGCTTGGCCAACAAGTTAATTTCTCGCGGACTTGCAAAGGTCCATGTAGAGGAAGTCACCGATGCCCCTGCCGTTTGCGAGTGATTTGTCTGCAATCCTAGACCTCAAAGACTTTGCTGAGTCCGTCACGTATGACGGCGGCACGATCAATGGCGTTTTTGACAACGAAACCATACCTATTGAGAGCGGCGGGTTCGTCGCCGTGCATCAAGCGCAACCTCGACTTACTTGCAGGACATCCGACCTTCCGTCTGTCGCAGAGGGCGAAGCTATGGTAATATCTGGCGTCACCTATGCTGTTCGCGCGTGGATACATGACGGTACTGGAGTAACAGTGATCCAGTTGGAGAAAGCATAATGCCCCACGTAAGGCAGCAGATCAGAGCCAAGATAGTCGCGCTGCTGGCGAGTGGGGTGCCTTTGGTTTCGTCGCGTGTTTATGGCAGTCGTGTCTACGCACTGACAGAAGCCGACCTACCGTCGATCACTGTTTATACAGGTAGAGAAACGTCTCAAATTATCACGATAGGGTCGAAGACACTGCAACGCACAGCTTCGATCAGCGTGGACATATATGCCCGCGCCACGTCAAATTTAGACAACGACTTGGACGCAATTTGCGTTGAAGTCGAGGAAGCACTTGCCGCCGACTTTAAGTTGAGTGGCCTTGCAAAGTCAATTGTGCTATCAGGCACAGATATTGATTACTCTGGGGAGTCCGAGCAACCTGTTGGGACAGCCAGATTAAACTTCGATGTAGTGTATAATACACTGATCGGGGATGTGGAAACGGCCAGATAGGAGAACACACTATGGCTACGCACGCTGGTAGCGAAGGCACCGTAAAGGTCGGGACCGACGCAATTGCAGAAATCCGTACATTCTCAATTGAGGAGACTGCGGACACATTAGACGACACGTCGATGGGAGATACAGCACGAACGTACAAGGCGTCACTGACGACCTTTACTGGCTCGCTTGATGTCTTTTGGGATGAAACGGACACTGCGGGACAGGGCGCGTTGACTGTCGGCGCAACTGTTACGCTCAACCTTTACCCCGAAGGCGACACCACTGGGGATTCGTACCTGACTGGCTCTGCCATTGTCACGACTCGTTCCGTCAGTTCTTCCCATGATGGCCTTGTGGAGATGAGCATTTCCGTGCAGGGTACGGGTGCATTAACAACAGCAACGGTGTAAAACATGAGTTTGGCTAAACGTATCGCCGCAAAGCGATCTGAGCAGCAACGCGGTTTCTCTGATGTTGAAGAATGGGGCGAGGGGGATCATCCCCTTCGCCTCTACTTCACTGAAATCTCAGCGAGAGATATCGAGAAAGTTCAGCGCAAGTACCCCAAGTTTTTATCTGACACTAGCATGAGCGCTATGGTTGAGATGATTATCTTAAAGTGCGAAGACGAGGCGGGTGATAAGGCGTTTACGCTTGAGGATAAAGCTATCCTTTTGGGCGAAACTGTCAGCGTTATTGCCAGCGTCTTCGGGGCTATTTTCAGCGGTGACTCGGCAGAGGACCATGAAAAAAACTAAGGGGCGATCCATTTAGGCTCAATTTGATTGGGCTTGCGTTAAGGCTGGGGAAAACAATCTCCGAGATTGAAGAAATCAGCTATAACGAGTACAATGAGTGGGTCGCCTATTTTATGCTGATCGAGGAGCGCGAGAAAAATGACTGACGTTAATATTGTCGTTTCGGCGCAAACTGGCGGCGCGGTTAAGGGGATCGAATCCGTTACTCGCGCCACCAAGCAAATGGGCGGGCAGGTGCAAGTGGCACAGGCCAAGGTTGCGCGCCTCGGATCAGTGACAGATCAGGCCCGAATAAAGACACGCAAATTTGCTATGGGCGGCTTACAGCAGGCTGGCTATCAGGTCGGTGACTATGCGGTCCAAGTGGCCAACGGCACCAGCAAGATGCAGGCATTCGGGCAGCAAGCACCGCAGCTATTGCAAATTTTTGGCCCGATTGGCTCCGTAGTCGGTGCCGCAGTCGCTATCTTTGCGGCGTTTGCTGTTGTAATGCAGAAGACGAAAGATGCTGCAAAGGAATTAAAGCCAGAAATCGTCGATTTAAGCGCTGCGTTCGATAGTCTTGAGTCAGTTGATTTTGACACCCTGACAAAAGCCATGTCGGCACCAGCCAAGGCCGCTGCCGAGGAATATCGCGGCATTTTGGCGGTTATGAGAGAAGTTGCAGAGAAGCAGAGAAACACTGCCATCCAAAGTCTAATTAAAGGAATAGCACCACAGGCGGAAATTGCAGCTACTGAAGCCCGCCTTAAAGAGGTCAACAGGCTAATTGAACAAGCGAAGAGTCAAGGAATGGAAGAGGGGGACGACGGGCAGTTTGATCGCTTGCTTGCGTCCCAATCCAAAATAACAAGCGAGCTTGACGCACAGCGCAATTTGAACAGCATAATACTGGGCTTGCAAGCGGATACGCGCGAACAGGCGGCACTAAATCTTGAGGATGCAACTAACACGTTGAGCGCGTCGGGCTTGCTGTCAGACGAGCTAAAAGTCCAATTGAGTTCCTATGCGGATCAGGTCGGGATATTGGGCGTCATTGCGTCTGAGGTTAAAGGCATAACCAGCGAGGAGAAGTCCTTGGCTGACGCCACCGATGCTTCTGCCGCTGCCGCCGAAAATATCCGCCGCGCTTATGGCGGCTACTACTCATCCAGAGTCGCAGGTTCAATAATGGCGGCGCAGGCGGAACTGTCCGCTTTGGACGTCCAGATAGATGGCCACAAGGCTTACGCAAAGGGAATATTCCTATCTCGCAAGGTTGCGGCGCAGCAAAACAGCCAGATAGCAGTAAATCAAATGGCTGCATGGAAGCAGTATTATGATAGCCGCATCATGGGCGAGCATCTTGTGGCGCAGGCCGCACTTGCTGCATCACAGATGCCGCAAGTGGGGCGAAGCAGAGGCGTCGGGGGTGCCACGCATGAGGAACTTTCGCTTCACGATCTGCGCGTTCAACTTGCGGCAGAGGAGGCCCGCATCCGAGCGAAACTCAATGCTCTAACCGTTACTGGCGGCACCAGCGCAGTCAAGGCCGTTAAGGAGCAGGCCGATGCTATAAACACGCAACTGACTCCAGCGGCTCAACGGCTAAACGCCGTGCAGAATATGGTCAGTGGTTCTATAGAGTCTGGATTGATGGCGATGATTGACGGCACTAAGTCTGTCAAAGAGGCGTTTAAGTCTATGGCATCTGAAATCATAAAAGAACTCTACCGCATCTTTGTCGTCAAACAGATAACTGGATTGATCTCAGGGTTTATCAGTGACCCTGCGATGTTTAACGGTATGGGTGGCGTCGGCAGCGTTGGAAGTGTTAGGCCGGTTGGAAGGCCAAACAACTTCGCTGGCGGCGGATACACGGGCAACGGCGCACGCGCAGGCGGCTTGGACGGCAAGGGCGGCTACATGGCCATGATGCACCCGCAGGAGACTGTTATTGACCACACCAAGGGTCAGGCGGCGAGCGGCGTGACGGTCATCCAGAACAACACATTTGGCAACGGCGTCAACCGCGCTGAAATACAGTCAATGCTGCCAAAGCTGGTTGAAGCGTCCAAGGCGGCGGTTCTCGATGCAAAGCGGCGTGGCGGATCATACGGGAGTGCCTTCTAATGGCAATCAACTATCCACTGGCGTTTCCGACGCACACAGGAATATCTGGCGTTGAGATCAGCACCTCAAACGCCGTTGCTTACTCGCGTTCTCCATTTACGTTTGCTGGGCAGGCCCATGTATATTCGGGTCAGATGTGGCGACTAGACATTACGTTGCCGCCGATGAACGTGAGGGCCGATGCCGAGCGGTGGGTCGCATGGCTTGTCAGCCTGCAAGGCCAAAGAGGCACGTTTCTGGCTGGCGACCCGTCCAGCTCTGCGCCTCGCAGTGCAAGCGCGCCGACATCGGCCACAATCAGCGGGACAGCCGGAAGCGCCAGCGTCACAGTCGCCATGACGGGAACGTTGCTGGCTGGCGACATGATTCAAATATCAACTGGCGCTGACGCAACGCTGCACAAGGTTCTGATCGACAAAACCAACGGCGGGACTTTGGAAATATGGCCAGCACTGCGCAAGGATCGGTCAGCCGCTGCTGTTGATTTGACGGATGCCAAGGGATTGTTTAGGCTGGCGTCAAACGAGATTTCATATTCTGTGAATAATGCTCTATCTTATGGCATAAGTTTCAGCGCAGTGGAGGCAGTATGAGCCGCATCGTCCCATCTGAAATTCTGCTGGCATTATCGCAGCCAGAAGTTTTCCCGTTCTACGCTGTCGAGTTTGACTTTGACACAGCGCCGATCAGGTTCTGGACGGGGTACGGCGACCGCACAATCGAGACAAACACATACAGCGGCACAGGCAATCTGATGTCAATCGGTGGGCTTGAGGAAGCGGCAGACATGTCGGCCAAGTCGGCGTCGGTCACGTTGAGCGGCATCCCGCCGGAACTTGTCAGCCTCGCATTGGTCGAGCCGTACCAGAACCGCGCCTGCCGCATCTTGTTTGGCGTTGTTGGATCGTCTGCTGTTGTCGAAGTGTTTGCTGGCACGATGGACACAATGACCATCGAAGACAGCGGCGAAACGTCAACGATCAACCTAAAGATTGAAAGCAAGTGGGTTCGCCTAGACCGCGTGAACATGCGGCGCTACACTAGCGAAAGCCAGAAATCGCGGCATTCCGGCGACACGTTCTTTGATTGGGTTGCCGACCTGCAAGATCGGGAAATCGTATGGGGCCGCAAGGAAGTCTAGCAGAATACATCCGAGACGTGGATGGCCGAGCGTTCGAGTGGGGCGTGCATGATTGCCTGACTTTCACGAACGGCGCGTTTGTCGCGATGCATGGCAAGGGCTGGGCTGACGATTGGCTGGGCCGCTACATGATCGACGGCAGGGTTATGCGTCGCCGCGAATTGATCGCAGAGTTTGGCTGGAGCAAAGTTGAGCCAGCTATTGACGCAAAGCTAAAGCGGGCGGGGCGCTATCCGCCGAGGGGCGCGCTGGTGACAAGCAAGCACGCGCAGCGGTGGATCACAGGTGTCGCCTTTGGGATATGTACGGGAGACAGATGCGTTTTCCTTGGCAAGCAGGATGTGATACACATGACACTAGACCTAATTGACAATGCGTGGGCACCAGAATGATCTATCATCCGTTTAATGTTTTGAAGCACACTCGCCACTGGGACCGCGCACCGCGAATGCCGCAGGTTCTGGTGCCATATATTGTTTCGGCTGGCGTCACGAATGTATTTGTTGCCAACGTCATTGCATATGTGGCCTACACCGCCGCAACAACCGTCTTGCTGAATGCGCTTTCGCCGACGCCTGACTTTGGGGCAAGCACACGCGGCCTGCTGGTCAACGCAAATGACCCTGCCGCGCCTCACGACTACGTTTACGGCGAGGTGCGCAAGGGCGGGATCAGAACCTACGTCGAAAGCACTGGCGCTGAAAATAAGTTTCTGCACATGATTATTGCCGTCGCTGGGCATGAGATTGAAGAATACAGCGCGCTATATGTCAACGACGAAGAAGTGACTCTCGACGGTAACGGTATCGTGACCGACGCCAAGTGGAACGGCAAGATTAGGATTAGAAAGCATAAGGGCGACCAGACGACCGCCGACGCTGACTTGCTTTCCGAAAGCACAGAGATCAGTTCTGCGTTTGTCGGCAACGGCATCGCCTATCTTTACGTCAGGCTTGAGTATGACCAAGACGTGTTCGCGAACGGCATCCCGCTCTTTACTGCACTGGTCAAAGGTCGCAAGGTTGTAGACCCCCGCATCGGTTCGTCTGCGCGGTCATACAGCGCTAACGCCGCGCTTTGCGTCAGAGACTACCTCACGTCAGACATCGGCCTGAATGACCCATCTGTGTACGACATCGCGTTTGCGGCATCTGCAAACGTGTCTGACGAGAATATCACGCTGGCCGCTGGCGGCACGCAGAAGCGATATGAGGTCAACGGCGTTGTCAGCGCAGGGCTTTCGCCGCGTCAGGTGATGGCACGCATGATGACGACATGCGATGGCACGTTGTTCTGGGGGCAGGGCAAATGGCAACTAAAGGCGGCATATTATAGCGCGCCAGTGAAGACGTTTACGCTGGACGACCTGCGGGGTCCCATCGGCATCGACACCCGCGTCAGCGCGCGCGACAATTTTAACCGCGTGATCGGCACGTTTGCTGACGCGGACGCTGGCTATATCACGTCAGACTATCCGCCATTGGAAAGTTCGGCATTCCTCGCAGAGGACGACAGCATTGAAAACACGTTGAGCCTTGAGCTGCCGTTGACGACAAATTTTGCTGCGGCCCAGCGACTTGCTAAACTGACGCTGTTCCGTGCGCGGGAACAGATCACTGTGTCGGCATCGTTTGGCATGGAGGCGTTCGGCGTGCAGGTCGGCGACATCATCGGCTTCACTAGCGCACGGCATGGCTGGTCTGCGAAAGAGTTTGAAGTCGTTGGCTGGAAGTTCGAGACCAATCAGGACGCTGGCGACATGCAGATCGGTCTGACGTTGCGCGAAACATCCGCAGCGGCGTTCTCTTGGGCTGGCGAAGAAACCGACATTATTCGCAACAACAGCAACCTGCCGGACTACCAATCTGTCGCCCAGCTTACAAACCTTTCGCTTGAGGCGACGGCGGTTGTCAACAACGACGGCATTGTCATCCCAGCAATCAGCGCGGACTGGGATGTGTCTCCAAACAGCTTCGTGCAGTATTACGAAATCCAATACAAGCGCCTCGGTGGCGAAGAAGACTATGGTTCGATTGCCACCGCGCAGGATGCGCAGGAGCAATGGGGTTTAATCACAGCAACGGCTACGACGTTCGAGGATTACGGGCTGACAAACGAGCCAATCCTGACACCTGATGCCGAATATCTTTCTATCATCGGCACGTCAAACAGCTACACCATTGCTCCCGTGCTGAACGGATATGATTACATAGTTCGAGTGCGCGCGATTACGTCGATTGGCGTAAGGTCGCCTTGGCTGTCGTCAACTATTGCGTCAGAGGGTGATACAACGCCACCGAATGAGGCGCTAAACGTCACTGCGGTCGGCGCGCAGCAATCAATTTTTGTCGAGTGGACAAACCCAGCCGACCAAGACTTTTCGCATGTTGAGGTTTACGCCAACACGTCAAACAACTTAGGCTCCGCCTCGCTGATCGGAACGACGCCTGCGAC
>Ga0307997_10000819_pt1 | contig 14354 bp, 15 predicted proteins | sample Davwhametageno36_FD_203165 | JGI IMG/M metagenome (GOLD analysis project Ga0307997, IMG submission 203165) | Marine microbial communities from Davis Island wharf, Antarctic Ocean - #36 | ecosystem: Environmental > Aquatic > Marine > Unclassified | place: Antarctic Ocean: Davis Island wharf... | reverse complement strand
AGTTAAGCAGAAAATGATCCCAACACCTACGGCTAAAGATGCTGCGAACTGGGTTAAGAACGCAAAGATGGGGGCGAACTCGACCAAAACATTTACGCACGGCGATTACGATTATATTCAAGAGCTGAACGGATTAGGTAACGTTATTGAAGTACAGTCAACATTGTCTCAAGAAGCGAAGGCTAGGGTACAAAGATTATTAGAGGCTGGCGATAAGGATGGGGCAGCGCGATTGAAGAAAACCATTGAAGCTGTTGGCACTAACTGGACGCAAGCCTCAGAAATAGGCATGTCGGCAGTTGGGGGCAATGTTAAAAAAGACGGCACGTTTGGATCTACATTCGGCACTGTGCCGCGTGCAGGATTTGAAAATTACTTTATCGGTATGATGCGCTCTAACGCGAACCAAGTGCAATCGGTATTACCCGACGGGATGGATATTAACAATCTGACGGGTAGTAATGGCGAATTATCTGTTTTAGCGGCGTTAAGTAAAGCTACTGCATCTGCATTGCAAAAGGGTACATGGACTTCTGACGATTTTACTACAATGTCTGGGGGTAATTGGATGTCGATACTTTCAGAGTATCCGCCAGCAGCGGCGTCAGGACTTTATGTTTTTGGAAACCAGATACATAGTGTTGATCAAGCACTGGCTGGCTTTATGGCAGCGAATCCTGGCATGGCTGAGGCAGCCGCAAGGGAAGCGCTTAAAGGAGAAATGTCTAAAAAGGCTATTGCTGCAAAGAAAGCGTTTGAAGAGGCTAGACAATCATGATTAGTGCTAAGGATTATTTAGCTCAACAGCAGCAGGAAAGCAGTCAGGAGTACGCAGATAACGCATCGAAAGCTGAAGCATACCTAGCCACGCAAAAGGGTGAATCCTTTAGCGAAGGTAGTGCTTTAGGGGATGTGTACGATGGAGACACAGTGTATGACAGTGAGGGTGGGCAACGTATTTTAGGGGGTAACACTTCTGAGTTGAAGAGTGAGGATGGATCATCTCAACCATTGTCGATTGAAGCACAAGAGCGCATGAAGGAGTTATTAAACTCAGGCGAATACACTAAGAAAGCGAGTGGAGAGAAGGGTTACTATGGTCGTGACTTAACTAGCTATGTGAATGCAGACGGCGAGACAGCAATGACTAAGTTGATTCGCGAAGGCTATGCAGCGCCTACCAGTTATGGCGGAAACGATGCATCTATAACCGCAGAAGGGGCATCAATTAATGCGCAGTTTGACGCATTAAATACGTTTGATAGAACAGGCACTACGCCTGCTTTAGAGGCAATGCGGGATTACAATATCCAAGCACCTGTAATAGAGTCTACTTGGATAGATAAAAGAGGTTTTGCAGAGCGCGCATTTGATCGCGGCACAGACATGATGCAGATGAATTACCATCAATTCGGTGAGTTGTTGGGAGAGATGACAGGTTTCGATGCAATGAAGGAGTGGGGTGAAGAGGGGGTCATGCGTAATATGTATGAAGCTGCCCTGAGTCCTGCCGATGTTGAAACAACCGACGACATAGAATCGCTCACTGACTTAGGTAAATACGTTGTTGAGAAAACGTTGGAGAATGCACCTAATCTTTTAGCTGACATTGGCGTTGCAGCTGGGGCGATAGTTGCTACTGTGGCTACAGGCGGTGCGGCATCTGCAGTGTTGGCTCCAGCTATGCTGGCGAGTATAGGTAAGTCATTTGTTGGAAAAGTAGGTTGGAAAGCCGCAGGTAAGTTTGGTTTTACTGGATCTATGTATGCGCAGATGACGGGTGAATCTCGTAACACTCAATTAGCGGCAGGGGTGGATAATCCATTACTATCTCTAGGTGCGGGTGCAGTCAACACGGCACTTGAATATAGGGGACTGCAAAGCATATTGAAAGGCTTTATGCCCAAGGGTCAGATAACTGACGCAGCAGGATTGGCTAAACATATTGCTAAACGAGCCTCGATTAGTACAGGTATTGAAGGCGGAACCGAATGGCTGCAGGGGTTAACGAACGAATTAGCGATTAAGATGGCAAAGCCTGAGCATCAAGTTGATTGGGAAATGCTTACTGAATCATTTTTTGCAGGTATGGCTGCAGGCGGCGGTATGTCGACTGTATCTAGCACAGTGGGCGGCGGTACAAATTATTTAAGAAATAAGAGTCGCGTTGAAAACATAGACACTAATACTGTTCCTGAAACTAGCGAAGCTGTGCAAGCCCAAGTTAATGAAGTGGATTCGACAGACACTACACGCGATACAGCCATATTCCCCGATAAGGAATCAATTAAAGATACAAATATCCCTGAAGAATTAATTGTCAGCGAGGCCGAAGACGGGTCTGTGATTGTTACATCTAACCAAGAGAAAGCGGATCTGCACAAAGAACAAGGCATGGGTGCGGCTAAAGAGTTACGGGGCTATCAGCAATCTAAACAAGAGATGCTGGCGTCAGGCGAAGAAAGAAGTGTAGTCACTCGTCGCGATGAAGCGGGTAATGAACTGAGCTCTGAAGTGGTAGGGGCATCTAACACGGAAGCAGCAATGGCTAACGCTAGAGCTGAAGCTAAGCCAACAGACACAGTAGAGATTACTAAAGAAGATCAAAGCAAAGTACTTGAAGAACGCAATAAGCAATTAGATGAGGTGGATGCACAAAATCAATCGGCAGCTGATGTTGAACTTAATCGTCAAGAATCTGCGTCATTGGAGTTACCAAAGAGTCCTGAACAAGAAGCACCGAAAGTTGTTAATCGCCAAGACTTAACACCTGTTCCTGAAGCTGAGCAAGGTACTGCTTCTCTAACAAACGATAAGGGTGAACTTCGTCGGACAGTAGATCTGATTAAGGATTTAGTGACAGGTAAACTTTCTTACGAAGCAGTGACCGCTGAGTTGAAGCGATTAGGTGTTAATACTGCCGCAGACATTAGCAGTACAGAAGTGGCTATGGATCGCGAAGCGACTATAGCGAGTCTGCTTGATGCTGGCGTAACATCTCCGTTATTGATGCGCGCAAAGGATGATAAGAGAGCGAAGTTTAATCCATACCGCAACGCTAAGGATATTTTAGCAGACGCTTCTGTTACTGACGTTGCGCTGCAAGAGTTAGCGAAGGCTAATGGCGTAGCTCCTACTGTTCAGGACAATTTCAATGAAGTTAAAATGATCGCTAAGATTGTACAGCGGTTAACAAAAAACAAAGGACAAATACCTGATGATGTAAGTCAGGTTGCGTTTTTATTTAATAATACTGTACAAAAATTAACAAGAGGTACGCAGTCAAGATTACTTTACACGATGGGGCTTAACCCAAAAAAGAACGTACGCGATGTTTTAATGGATCACCTGAGTAAGTTTGATACAGAAGATCAGGCAGACACTAATGCGCGTAAGTTAGAATTAGCACGTATTGGCAGTGTACTTGGTGTGAAAGTTTCAGCTAAAGAACGTATGCCTGGTTCTTTAAGTAACAGTAAAAAGAATGTTGCACTGGCTCGTATTCAGCAATTAGTTGATGTGTATGACGGCCCACAGGAAAATAAGAGTAGGAAAGAAACTGCTGACGAAGGGCAGGCAATGTCGGGGCCAGCGACGCAATTTAAGCGAGCTCAGCAACGTGCTGAAGAAAAGAAAGCAGGCGAGGCAGCAGATAAGAAAGTGATTGCTGAGAAAGCAGCTAGAGCTAAACAAAAGGCAGCTAACACTAAAGCTAAAAAGCTCAAGGCAAACGATAAAGTAGAGGTTACTGAGGATCTTGCTAAGCAATTAGAAGATGCTATGAAGAACACTCCCATTGATCAGGTAGAGCAAGAGGAGATTGATAATACTGACGAGTACATGACACCAGACAAACGGACTATGGTTGAAGAGTTCCGAGCAAAAGCATTCGATTTAGCAGTCGTTAGAGCTATTTGGAAAGAGTTAGGTTTACCAGAACCTGATTACATGAAGTTAGAGGGATGGACTCCTGAATCAGAAGGATTACGTTTTGAAAACATAGTAGCTCGAGTCGTAGTTGAATCTAAGGAACCTGCTTCAAAAAGTCATGTTCGTCGTTTACTTGGAACCAAGAGTGATCGAGCCGAACTGATGGAAGTTCTTGCGGAAGCACCTAATGATCAAAAGCGGATTGAGATACTACTTAAAAAGAATAGTGACGACGTAAGTGTTATTGAACGGCCTACATACAAATACGATGCTGCCTTATTAGATGGTGAACGTGAACAGGCTTTATGGGAAGTTAATGAAGGTGAGGGCGCTCGCCAAGTTAATCCTGGTGTTTCTGTTCCTGAAGATAGTCCAGAACAAGCTTCTGTAAAGTCATTTTTTAATCGTTTAGGCGGATTAGAAGTACATGACGATACGCTTGATGAAGTTCAGCTTACTGATGATTTACTTGATTACACGCCTTCGCCAATGAGTGAGAGCGTTGTTAATGGCATCAGAGTAATGTCTGCGGATGCACCAGTAGCGTCTGCTTCAACTTCAGCACCTAAGTTTAAGTTTGGACGTATTTTTAAAGGCAGAGACAATGTTATTGGGTTTAGCGACGAGAACTCAGGGCCAGCACTTCGCAACACTACGGTAGCTAAAGGCAAAAACTTATTAAAGGCTTTCGCGCAATCTGAGAACTGGAGTGGGTATTTATTCTTAGACGCTATCCGTTTAACTCAGATGGGACTTGGTAAAGAAGCTGGATCAGATAGTAGACCTAATCACACGATGGGTGATCTGGTTCGTGGTTTTTATACAGCACTTGATCGCATGAGTGTGGGGCCAGAAGTTGACGGGGTGGATGTACGCAGGCTGTACAAAGCGAATAACGTGACTGATGATCTTGTAATCCATATAGATACTGAGGGCAAGGCGGTCACGTTAGGTGAGGCTAAAAGAGCAGATCATAAGTTGAACCCAGATAATCCTAGTTGGATGCGGGGGATTGATCGTGAAGCTATACAAGATGAAGTTGATCTTCTTAACAAAGAGTTAGGCAAAACTTACAGGCGATTACGCGCTAAGTTAAAATTGGAACCGAAAAACTCTGAACTAAAGCATGCAGTCAGTTACATGGAACGCCAAATGGAGCGGTTTACTGACAGGGATGGTATGGATCAACCGTCTGCTAATCCAGTTGGTGACAATGTTGCTTATGATTCTGATCGTAAGGAGGCTAAGAATAAAGGATTGGAGCGAACTCAAGCAGAACGCAAAGCCATTCGGAAGTATGCCCCTAATGTAGAAGCGATTAACGATGCGATTGTGCAGGTTTGGAATCGTGCGCGTACTGCTGTGTACGACAATACGATGGGGATAGATCAAGACGCTCCGCAAGACATAGAGAGTCCTGATAATGTGGATCGGGTTCAGGGCCGTCAAGGATTGGTTGGGGATTTTGAGGCTAGAGATAACCAAGATCCAGACTACGATGAGAAGAACCAAGAGATTGATCCTGACTCAGATAAGATTGAAGCCTATTATGGCGAAGGCACTGCTGCTGCAGAGTCGGCAAAAGAACAGAAAAAGGGGTACGTTAAAGCGTCAACCGCACCGACGACAGGGCGACCTAGAAGAGAAGGGACTTTAGGTGTACCAGTAACCAGAGGGGAGTCAAAGGCAACACCTTCTGAAGCTACTGCATACAAACCAAAAGCTAAGTCTACGTTCTTGGGTAAAGGCCTAAGTAAGTTTACTAATGAGATACAACAGCTACTAGATTATGTGCAATCTTCAAAGATTGGTTTGAAGTTACCGCTGATTGTTATTGCTGAAAGTGATTTGAACGCTAAGAGTTTGCCCGAGTTAGATGCTAAAACAATCAACAAGCTGCGTCGCAACATGGCAAATGGACATAACGGTGCATTCTTGTCGATGGGTACTTACGGCATTATTGTTTTAAGAGTCCCTGCATACAACTCGTTTTATAAGAACCGCGCTAACGTGTTTGCTATTATGAGTCATGAAATAGGGCATGCTGTATTCGAGAGTATGTCAGTTGACTACCAAGGAATTCTTGAAAAGGCGTATACCGAACAAGGGAATCAAGGTAACGGTAAGCAGATGCGTGAATGGGTTGCTGATCAAGTAGCGCATTACATTGCAGCTCGTGGTATGACCGCGATGAAAGGTAATGCCAATGAGTTTACTAAAGCGATTGCTAGGATTGCAGATGCACTTGTAGGACTATGGCGAACTGCGACTAGAGCGTTAATGGAAAACGGAGTCTACATTGATTTTAGCTATTATTTTGATTCAGTAATATCAGAACGTGATGCTGCATTCCGTCTAAATGTTCCTAATACTAATTTATATAATCTCACTAACAAAGAAGCTGTTCAGCAACTAAGGTCAACGGGCGCTAGAGCTAAGCAAGCAATGAAAGGCGGCTGGCGTCCAATTACTAAGGTTTTGCGTTCTGTTTATTCACGGCTATCTGATTACAGTAAAGACCTATCTGCTGAGTTATACCAGAAGTCACAGACTAAAGGTGTACAGGCATATGAGCAGTTACAGCGGTTTTTGAATAACGAAATGTTGGGTGAATTCTCTAAGCTAGAGCGAAGAATAGGTGACAAGGACTTGAAGCAAGCCTTTGTGGATTTGAGAGCAGGGAATCTGAACGCTAATGCTAGAGCTTTACGGAAGGTGATTGACAGTACGAACAAACTTTTAAAAGATTATGTACCTACGATGCACTTCAGGAAAAACTTTATGCCTGAAGCTTTTGATCATGAGGCTATTGAAAAGAATCGTGTTGTGTTTGAGAAGATGCTGGTTGATGCCGGTATTGTTAGTAGCGCAGACGTAACAACAATGGTTCAGGACTTACTGTACTCACAAGGAGTTACAGATTTTAGTCTTGCACCAGGCAGGGCTGTTAGTACGCATCAGTCAGTGAATCAAATCTTAACTGTGATTAGTTCGCAGAAGTTAATGGATGCAGGGTTCTTGTTAGATAACCCGCACGCTATTATGAGTCATTACATTGGGACAAGCGCGAAGAGAGTGGCGTGGGAGTTTAAGTTCGGTGGTTACACAGACAAGTATAAAGGGGATGCTAGGACAATTCGTTATAGTCTGCTTTCTCAAGCTGGGTACGATGTATCAAGTATGGGTGCTAAGGAAGCAGAAACATTAGCTCTCGAAGCAGGTTTAGAGAAAGATGGTTTATTCTATTCTCCTAATCACCGTATCCAACAATACATGGAACAGGTAAAAACTGACTATGGTGAATCTGGTGTTAAAGAAGTAAAAGAATTATTAGACAGCGCGTTAGGCAGAGCGGGTAACGACATTCCATCATCATTGCGTACCTCATTTGATTGGGTAACTACATGGATGAACCTCACATTATTAGGATTCTCAGGAGTGGCTTCATTACCAGAGTTGGCTGGTTCAGTGGTTCGTGCTCGAGGCCAATTAAGTGCAGCTGATTTTGTAGATGTGATTAAAGACTTAAAAGGCGCTAGGCAGTTTGCATTGGATGTGGGTTTAATACTCACGGATGGCGCTTCACAAATGGCACTTGAAACGATGGGTGCGCAATACTCTAGCCCAATGCAACATAAAATCAGTCAAGTGTTTTTTAAAATAAATGGGCAAGACTTTATTACGAAGTTATCTCGAACATTAGCTCTATCAACAGGTAAGAAGTTTCTAGTGAATGCGGCTGAACGAGTAAACGCTGGCGACAAAGCGGCAGTCGATGAATTAGCAATGATTCAAACTGATGCAGCAAAGGTTAATCAATGGGTTAAAGATGGTATGCCTAGTGATAATCACGAGATCAATAAGGCATTGACTCAGTTTGTGTACGAAGCATCTATTATGCCTTCTAAGTTTGAAGCAACTAAGTGGGGTAATAACCCTTACTGGAAATTAGCCTGGCACTTGAAGCAATTCTTTTATTCTTACGGCACAATTATTGTTGGGGGTATTGCTCGGCATACTTATCAGAACTATCAGCAAGCAGTTAAGAACGGCACGGCTCCTCCTGCTGCCGCGCTTATGGCATCGACACCACTACTTATAGCAGGCCTTGTGTTTATGCCGCTTGCTGGGTTGTCTGAAGAACTGCGTGAACTTATAAAAGGTACTAGTCGTACTGACAGAATGCGTGGAGGGGAATATGCAAAGCATCTATTATCAAAGACAGGCGGCTTAGGTCCATTTGAGATGTTAGGTTCAATGCACCAAGCATACGAATGGAACAATTCTATTGTTGCTTCAACAACACCGATTACAGGTTTTATAGAAACAATGCTTAGCTCAGATGTTAGTGGTGATAAGAAACTACAGCGTCTAATACCATTTTACTCTCAAAAAGCGTTGGGCGGACTATATGATTAAATATAGTTAGTGAAATAGTAGTTGAGCTAATATAATTGCTTGGCATGTCAATGCTGAGAATAACCCTTACTTGAGGTCAAAATGGCGTATTACGATACAATCCAATTAGTAAAAGGCGACACGCTGCCTGAGATAAATCTGACATTGCGTGATTCTAATACTGCTGCTGCGGGTCAAATCCTTGACGCTGACAATATATTAACTTGGGCTCCCATTGACCTCACGAACACTACAGTGCGCTTAAAATTTAAAGCACTGGGTTCTGCTATTTTAAAATCTACAATCACCATGACAAAGCATGCTCCGTATACGGATGGCAAAGTCTTTATGCAATGGCCTTCGGGCGCTTTGGATACGGCTGGTACGTTTACAGGGGAAGTAGAAGTTTCATACGACGGGGGCGGAATTCAGACAGTTTTTGATCAGCTGAAGTTTAAGGTGCGTGGGGATTACTAATGGCTCTACGGCTTGAAATTGTTCTCCAAGACGCACAGCTTCAAACAGATGTAGTTAAAGCTGAGTTAGCTCAACGTGTCTATAGAAACATGGTGGCTGCAGGTATTTTTACAGATTCAGCCACTAAGAACAGAGTCCTCAATGATGTAACGTCTTTCCTAGACACGGCAACTTTGGCGACATTGAAATCTCTTGACGATGGTTTTGGTGTATTGGAGCTTGCAGCTTTAAGCGTCAATAAAGCTGCTAGCGAATCAATAAGCGTTTCGGACGTATTAACCAGGCAAGTAACTTACCTTAGACAATTTACAGATGCCGTGGCGATTGATGATGCTTTTGATATTGCACAAAATTATAGCCAGACAAATAACAACGTCACTTTTGTTAATGATGTTTCTGATTTTGCATTTACTCACCCAGAAGCAGAAACAATATCGTTGGTCGATGCCCATAATCTTGAATTAGAGCAAGTACAAACGGATACAGTCAGTGCGCCAGATGTCGCTACAGTCATACATTACTTAGGCGAGGGTAAAATTTTCAATCGGCCCTTATTTAATCAGTCGACCTTCGGGTAGGAGAGCATTATGTTTAACGAAACAATCGCACTAAAAGGTGCGTTAACTATTACAAAGAACGACGAGGTTATTGTAGATACGCATAACCTAGTGGTCACTGCGGGTAAAGGACTTGTGGCAGGTTGCTTGTCAGGAGTATCGACTCCAATTACGAAAATGGGTGTTGGCTCAGGATCTACTGCTGCTGCCGCTGGCGACACTGCATTAGGCACAGCAATTGATACTAACGCACTCACTGTATCAGGCGGCACGTTATCAGGGGCAGCGGTGACGTACGCATGTACTTGGGCGGCAGGCGATGGAACAGGGGCAATAACTGAAGCAGGTTTATTCAGTGCGTCCGATGTGATGTTGGCCCGAACTGTTTTCTCTGTAGTTAATAAAAGTGCATCAGACACGATTACGATTTCGTGGACTGTAACGATCTCTTAATAGGCGAATACGATGACTATTAAATACGCTAACGACGCAAAATCTACACTGGCATCTGCTCTGACGTCATCGGCTACTTCGCTATCTGTGGCTAACGCAAGTTCTTTTCCAGCAATAAGTGCAGGCGATGAAATGTATTTGACGCTTGCTGATCCGCTTAACAGTGTTAACGAGATTGTGAAGTGTACTGGAGTGTCGGGTACTACGTTCACCGTTGTCCGAGGACATGAAAGCACAACTGCTGTGTCGTGGACTGCTGGATCGCACGTACAGCTGCGAATTACTGCAGGACTAATAACAAATCTGCTCAGTGATAGAGCAACAACGACTTCAGTTAACAATCTTTCAACAGTATACGACCCCATTGGTACTTCGGTAGCCATGGCAATCGCATTAGGAGGCTAACCAATGGCGAATACATTTAAGAATGCAGGCGTGGCAATCGGTACTTCTCGTACTACGCTGTACACCGCACCAGCGGCAACTCAGTCCGTAATACATGCTTTGTACATCTCGAACATTGACGGCGTGAACGATGCTGATGTCACAGTCGAAGTTACCATAGACGGCGGCACAACTTATCGACACATTTGTAAGACTGTCCCAGTACCATCGGACTCTACTTTAGTTCTCGATAAGCCGATTAACCTGGAAGCGGGTGACATTCTCGGACTCACAGCATCGGTTGCTGGTGACTTAGAAGTGTTCGCAAGCATTCTTGAGATCGCATAGGAGCATTAGATGAGTTACATAGGTCATGTTGATGGTTTTTCATCAGTCCAATCGGCACTAGCAAAGTACAAGTTTGTAGCCACAAACAACCAGACTACATTTACTGGCTCTGATGCTAACGGGAATACCCTAGCTTACATAGCGTCTAATATTATTGTTACCTTAAACGGCATTGTATTAGACGAGACTGACTTTACAGCGACTAACCAAACCAGCTTAGTGTTAACAACAGGTGCTGCTACAGGCAGTGAAGTAGTTATCTTAACCTTCAATGATTTTGTAATTGCTAACCACTACACCCAAGCCCAGAGTAATTCTTTATACAAGTCAATCTCAGCAGCAGAAGGTGGTCCAAGTTTAGGCAATAACTCAATAATCAGAACCAATGCCAACACGATCAGTGAGAACATCACGATACCAGCGAACACCAATGGTATGTCAGCAGGGCCAATTACGATTGCAGATGGGAACACAATAATTCTAAATGGCACTTGGAGTATCGTATGAGTACGCTAACGCTTAAAGAACTCTCCGCACCTACGGGCGAAGTAATCAAAATCGCCAGTGGTAAAACACTTGATTTGAATAGCCAAGGGACGCTGATACTTCCTACTGTACCCTCCGCTAAAATGCCTACGGGTAGTGTGTTGCAGGTACTTCAGGCAAGCAGCGACACCCAACTTACTACAAGTAATACTGGAATGACAGATACAGGACATTCCATAACGATAACCCCTAGATCTACAGCATCAAAAGTCCTAGCTACATGTAGTTTTAATGCACAACTAACAAACAGCAACGGCCTACAATATGTGCTTTACAGGGGTAGTACGCAAATAGGTGATATAGGTATTGCGTATCAATCTGGCGCAACCAATACCCACTTCCCTGTAACACAAAGTGTACTAGACTCCCCCTCTTCAGCTTCAGCAGTAGTTTATAAGCTATATATTCGTGCTAACGGGAGCGGTTCTGTAAGGCTTGCAGCCGATTGGGGCCATGTACTAATGACAGCAATGGAGATACAAGGATGACATCTAAACTAAAAACAGACGTACTTGAGACTGTCTCTGGCAGTGGCACGATTGCATTGACCAACCAGTTGAGCGGTATGACGGGTGCTAGTATGCCTAGTGGTAGTGTGTTGCAGGTTGTAAGCTACCTTACATCTACACAGGTTGCACAAACAGGGTCAACTACTGACCAAATACTTAATAGTATGACTAAAACTGTAACAGCTATAGGCGCTAACAGTAAATTCTTAGTGCAAGTCAGGTGGTTTGGCGAAGCTAAAGATATGTGGGATAACTGTTTTAATATCCATCTCAATGGAACAAGAGTTAATAGCAGTGGTGGTAGGGGACATTCGCTCTCTAGTGGCACACAGTCCTATGGAGCCACTGTAGATGATGCATCTACTCCTGAGCCTATGAGCTTCAGTACGTTAGTTACAACCACTGCTGGAGTTGGTTCATCCCTTGTGTTTAGTCTCGTATTTGATAGCTCTAATACCTATGTAATTTATAGCAACAGGACATTCTCTACAGGTCAAACTAACTATGAGCAAGGCACATCAGAAATAATCATCACAGAAATCAAAGGATAACATCACATGACAGATAAAGTAGCAGCACTACAAGCACTAACTCCAGCAGCCCAATGGGTCTTACGTGGAGACGAATTAGAATGGCTTGACACAGAACAAACTCAACCAACTGACGCAGCAATCGCAGCTAAGATTGTTGAATTACAAAGCCAGTATGACGCAGCAGCATACGCCCGAAGCCGTCAAGAAGCCTACCCGTCAATCCAAGATTGCATCCATGCACTGATGGATGGTGGTGATACTCTGACTGACCTACAGGCTTTGCGTACAGCAGTTAAAGCAGCCAATCCAAAGCCATAGGAGTAGTGAGATATGACTACAACTATTACAGGGGCAACGGGTGTCAATCAGATAACCGATGATGCTATTACAGCAGCTAAGTTACCTGCTGGCTCAGTGTTGCAAGTAGTGGGCAACACCCGTGTTCATGGAAATGACCATGCTACTACTTCTACTTCATATGTAGATAGTGGACTAATCACGGGAACTATTACTCCCGTTGCTGCTGGCTCTAAATTTACAGTAATGTTTGGTGGGTTTCATCCTCATTTTCATGGGGACACAATTAACTATGGTATTCATTGGAAAGTATTTCGTTCTATAAATGGAGGCGCATACGCTGCATATGATGGTGGAGGCCACGATGGAGGAATACATACAGAAGGAGTTTCTAATAACTCTTGGGTAGACTTTGATGGGGTTTGTCAGATATTTGATAGCCCAAGTTACACGTTGACTAATACCATATCATATAAAATATATATGGCTCGTCACTCTGCTGGTAACAACACAGGCTACATAAATCACACAGGTGGTGCAAATAACGGCCTGACTCAAACTACTAGAGTTACGATACAGGAGATCGCAGGATGAGCAGAGCAAGAAACATGGCGACTCTTCTGGATGCTGGCGGTGATGTGCTGGCTAGTGCATTGGATAATGCAATTGGTGGAGGCCCATCATTAGGAACCAACAGCGTGATACGCACCAATGCAAAAGTCATTGATGAAAACATAACTTTTACTGGTTCAGAGAATGGTCAGACCACAGGCCCAATTACTGTAAACGCAGGGAAAACTGTTTTGGTGGCCTCTGGGTCAACGTGGGTGGTCTTATGAGTACAGTCAAAGCAAACAATTTAATGAATGTAGATGGTGGCATACCGACAGTGAAGTCACAGCAGTTAATCCCGACAGCTTGGGTGAACTTTAATGGTACGAGTACTGTTGCCATACGAGATTCTGAGGGCGTGAGCAGTATTTCAGATGGCGGTACTGGCAGGTACACAGTTAATTTTACTGCTAATTTAAGTAATGTTAATTATTCAGCAGTTGCTTCTACTACTGTTCAATCAAGTTTTACTAGTGTTTCTAATAATGTAACGAGTTTAGCTGTTGGTAGTTTCATCATCCAACATCGAGAAAATGGCTCACTCATAGATACTGAAAGACTTTTAGCAGTAGTAATGGGAGGCCAAGCATAATGTCCACAATCAAAGCTAACACGCTCCTCCACTCAGACGGAAGCACAACTAACCCTCCAGCTATTCCAGCGTTAGATACTCGTATGGCAAAGGCTTGGGTGAACTTTAATGGTGATGCTTTTGGCGTAAGAAGTAGCTACGGAGTTTCTTCTGTTACAGATTTAAGCACAGGGCTATATAGAGTAAATTTCAGCACTGCTCAACCTAACATAAATTACTGTGTAGTAACGTCAGCAGGCGCAACTTATGCCATTAATAGTTCAAACGCAGGTGACAACAGGTGGCCTACGTCTGTTCAAAGTATGGCAACTACCAGTGTAACTACGCAAACTACTTTTGCTCAGAATGGTTATAACTACCAAAATAATCAACATATTTCATTATTAATACTTTCGTTATAAAGGAACAAACAGATGAAAATCATATACCAAACAGACGATGGTATTGCCATCATCACACCAGCCCCTAACTGTTCCTTAACAGATGCAGAGACTGCGGCTAAAGACGTACCAACAGGTAGTGCTTACAAGATTGTAGCAGATGACTATGTACCTTCAGACCGCACATGGCGTAACGCATGGACTATTGAAGCATCCGAGCTAACGGATGGAGTGGGTGACTAATGGCTAGTGTAATACGAGGTGATGATAACTTTGATTCAACGCCCACTGTATCGTCAAATGTGCCAGCTTTTAGTGCCAAGCCGTCTTCTAATCAA
>Ga0307997_10000818_pt1 | contig 14370 bp, 5 predicted proteins | sample Davwhametageno36_FD_203165 | JGI IMG/M metagenome (GOLD analysis project Ga0307997, IMG submission 203165) | Marine microbial communities from Davis Island wharf, Antarctic Ocean - #36 | ecosystem: Environmental > Aquatic > Marine > Unclassified | place: Antarctic Ocean: Davis Island wharf... | reverse complement strand
TGCAAATGCGAAAGCACTCCTCAAGCGTCTGTTCCAAGATCCACGTCGTTACGATTTGGGTCGTGTAGGCCGTTATAAGCTCAATCAAAAGCTTAAAATGAACACTGACCTCGAGTTCCGCGTTGTAGGTGCTGAGGATGTGGTTGAGGCCACTAAATACCTCACTCGCCTCAAGCGTGGTGATGGTACGCTTGATGACATTGACCACCTTGGTAGTCGTCGAGTGCGGACCGTTGGCGAATTGCTCGCGAACCAGTGCCGTGTCGGTCTTGCCCGCACAGAACGTCTGGTTAAAGAGCGCATGACCCTCTACGATCAAAGCGTCGATTCGATCAGCCCACAAAAGCTGATCAACCCGAAGGCGTTGAGCACAGTGATTCGTGATTTCTTTGCCCGTAGTCAATTGTCACAGTTCATGGATCAAATTAATCCATTGGCTGAATTGACTCACAAACGTCGTCTTTCTGCTCTCGGACCCGGTGGTCTGAATCGTGAGCGTGCTGGTTTCGAAGTTCGAGACGTGCACCCATCGCACTACGGTCGTATTTGCCCGATTGAAACACCTGAAGGCCCGAATATTGGTCTGATCAATTCGCTGTCGCTGTACTCGCGTATCAACGAATTCGGTTTCATTGAAACACCGTATCGTAAAGTGGTCGACGGTAAGGTACTTGACGACGTTGAATACCTCAACGCCGACCAAGAAGAGCCTTACATGATCGCCCAAGCGAACTCCGAGCTTGATAAGAACAGCATGTTGGTCGGCCGCGTTACTTGCCGAAACCAAGATGAAGTTCTTGAGCTGGCTCCGGCAGAAGTTCACTATATGGATGTGTCTCCGAAGCAGCTGGTTTCGGTTGCTGCGGGTCTTATCCCGTTCCTCGAGCACGATGATGCTAATCGGGCGCTCATGGGATCGAATATGCAGCGCCAAGGTGTGCCGTTGCTTCAATCTGATTCGCCATTTGTTGGCACCGGTATTGAGCAACGCGTCGCGATCGACTCCAAAACGGTTGAGGTCGCGGACATCGATGGTATCATCGCCTCTGTTGACGCGAACCGTATCGTTTTGACTGTTGACGGTGAGATCCCGAAGCAGAAGGAATTGAAGACGGATCCGAAAAAGGGAATCTATGTTTACGAATTGCGTAAGTTCATGCGCTCGAATGCGGGCACATGCTTCAATCAAAAGCCAATCGTAGCTAAGGGCCAACCAATCAAGCAGGGCGACATCATTGCTGATGGTGCTTCGACGGATGATGGCGAGCTGGCGATCGGTCGTAACATTCTAGTGGCGTTCATGCCTTGGAATGGTTATAATTTCGAGGATGCGATCCTGATCTCTGAGAAGATTGTCAAAGACGACATCTTCACATCGATCCACGTCGACGAGTTCGAGGTGACTGCACGTGATACGAAACTTGGACCAGAAGAAATTACTCGTGATATTCCTAATGTCGGTGAAGAGGCCCTTAAAGACCTGAATCACGACGGAGTCATCCGCGTCGGTGCGGAAGTGAAACCTGGCGACATCCTAGTCGGCAAGATCACTCCGAAGTCTGAAACAGAGCTTGCTCCCGAAGAAAAATTGCTTCGTGCGATTTTCGGTGAGAAGGCGGCTGACGTTAAGGACACCTCGCTCGTTGTTCCATCGGGCGTTCGTGGCATCGTCATGGACATCAAGGTGTCGGCTCGTGTAGATGGTGAGCCTGAGCAAATGTCGGCTTCCGATCGTCGCCGTCAGGTGAAGAAGATTAACGAAGAATACCGCTCCCAAAGCGATAAGCTCCGTGAAGACCTCACTGAAGCGCTCTCCAATATTCTCCTCGGTGAAAAGATCCCTCTGGATGTCAAGAACGGTGACACAGATGAGATTATCATCCCTGCGAATCGCAAGATCACTAAGACTTTGCTTCGTCGTTTAGCCGCCGTTTCCAAGCACATCGAAATCGATCCCTCACCGGTGAAGATCAAGATCATGGAAATCGTCAGCAACTACCAAGGTAAGTTCGACGAGCTCGACTATGACCGTGAGCGCAAGATCGAGGCTGTAGAGTCTGGTGAAGATGCGGATCAAGGTGTGGTCAAGAGCGTGAAGGTCTACATCGCTAAGAAGCGTAAGATGCAGGTCGGAGATAAGATGGCAGGCCGTCACGGTAATAAGGGTGTGGTCGCAAAGGTCGTTCCTGAAGAGGACATGCCCCACCTTCCAGACGGCACTCCAATTGAGATCTGCTTGAATCCTCTCGGTGTTCCATCGCGGATGAATGTCGGACAGGTCCTTGAGACTCACCTTGGCTGGGCGTGTAAGCACCTCGGTATTAAGGTAGCGACTCCTGTCTTCGACGGTATCTCTGAAGCGAAAGTTCGTGAGTATCTTAAAGAGGCAGGTCTGCCATCAACTGGTAAGAGTATTCTTTATGACGGCCAGACGGGTGAAGCACTTCACCAAGAGGTGGTGGTTGGATACATGTATATGTTGAAGCTGAATCACTTGGTAGCATCCAAGATTCACGCTCGTGCGGTGGGTCCATACTCGCTCATCACCCAGCAGCCGCTCGGTGGTAAGGCTCAGTATGGTGGTCAACGTTTCGGAGAGATGGAAGTGTGGGCGCTGGAAGCTTATGGTGCTGCTTATACACTTCAGGAGCTTCTCACAGTTAAGTCTGATGACGTTGCTGGCCGGACACGTATCTACGAATCGCTCGTTAAGGGTGACAACAGTCTACAAGCGGGAACGCCTCAGTCGTTCAACGTTTTGATGAAAGAAATCCAGAGTCTTTGCTTGGATGTTCGTCTTGGCTCCGAAGGGAAGTTCGAGATCAACTCAGCAACTGACATCTAAGGACTCACTCAATCGATAATTTCAAAAAAAGGTTTACTAAATGAGTAACGAAGTAGCACGAGATGTCCTAGGCTATGAAGCCACCAAGCAATTTGACCGAGTCGGCATCACTGTCGCATCGCCCGATGCCATTCGCGAGTGGTCACGTGGTGAGGTCAAAAATCCTGAAACAATTAACTATCGCACATTCAAGCCGGAGCCGGGTGGTCTTTTCTGCCAGCGCATCTTCGGTCCTGTGCGCGACTACGAGTGCGCTTGTGGTAAATACAAGCGTATCAAATACAAGGGCGTTATCTGCGACCGTTGCGGTGTTGAAGTCACCGTATCGCGGGTTCGTCGTGACCGCATGGGCCACATCGAATTGGCCGTTCCTGTCTCGCACATCTGGTTCTTGAAGAGCATGCCATCCCGCTTGGGACTGCTCCTCGATATCACTGCGCGTAATCTGGAGCGGGTCATTTATTACGAGAACTATCTCGTGATTGATCCCGGCAAGACACCACTCGAAGACCGCCAGCTTCTCACCGAGCAGGAGTATCTCCAAGCCCAAGATGAATATGGCGAAGATTCGTTCGTCGCTCGTATGGGTGGCGAAGCGGTGCGTGATGCGCTCGCGTTGGTGGACCTCGAGTCGACAGTTGCAGAGCTCCAAGAGCAAATGCACGCCACTCGTTCGAAACAGATCAAGAAGAAGCTCTCGAAGCGTCTCAAAACGATCCAAGGATTCATGGAATCCGGCACACGTCCTGAATGGATGGTGCTCGAAGTACTGCCAGTCATTCCGCCAGATCTTCGTCCGCTTGTGCCACTTGAAGGTGGTCGATTCGCGACCTCCGATTTGAATGACCTCTACCGTCGTGTCATCAATCGTAACAACCGATTGAAGAACCTGCTGGTGCTCAAGACTCCTGACGTGATCATTCACAACGAAAAGCGCATGCTACAAGAAGCAGTTGATGCGCTCTTCGATAATGGTCGTCACGGTCGTGCTGTCACTGGTGCAGGTAACCGCCCTCTGAAGTCACTCTCTGATATGCTCAAGGGCAAGCAGGGGCGTTTCCGTCAGAATTTGCTCGGTAAACGGGTCGATTACTCCGGTCGTTCGGTGATTGTATCCGGTCCATCGCTTAAGTTGAACCAATGTGGTTTGCCTAAGAAAATGGCACTTGTTCTCTTTGAGCCATTCATCATCCGCCGTCTCAAAGAGCTCGGCTTCGTGCATACCGTTCGTGGTGCGCGGAAGATGATCGAAAAGCAATCCCCAGAAGTGTGGGATATTCTCGAAGAAGTTACCGAAGGTCACCCAGTTCTCTTGAATCGTGCACCTACGTTGCACCGTCTTTCCATCCAAGCTTTCGAGCCTGTGCTGATTGAAGGCGATGCGATCCGTGTTCACCCGCTTGTCTGCACCGCTTATAATGCTGACTTCGACGGTGACCAAATGGCGGTCCACGTGCCTCTCTCACTCGAAGCAGTGATGGAAGCCAAGACCCTCATGATGGCGACACACAATATCTTCTCACCATCGTCTGGTAAGCCGATTTTGACGCCTTCTCAGGATATTGTGCTAGGTTCTTACTTCTTGACCGTCGAGCCACCTAAGCCGTACGACAAGACTGTTCGTTTGCCTATGCTAGTCGATGCTGACGAGTTGGACACTGCGGTTGTTGACGGCGCTCTGAAAGTGCATGATTGGATCAATTTCATTAATCCAGATTATCAGAAGGATCCAACCCCTTACGGAAACGTAGAGAAGAAAGTGATCCGCACCACAGTCGGTCGCGTCATCTTCAATACCATCTGGCCGACCGAACTCGGTTTTATCAATTTCCCAGTGCCAAAAAGCAAGCTGGGTGATATTATTCTTGAAACTTACAACACAGTTGGCCGCGCACGCACGGTGGTCACGCTTGATAAGCTCAAGGACACAGGCTTTAAGGTCGCAACTAAGGCAGGCGTTTCAATCGGTATTGATGATATGATCATCCCGCCGACCAAGCCGAAGATTGTGAAAGCTTCTCGTAAGAAAATCGACGAAGTCGAGGCTCAGTATAAGAAGGGTATCATCACCGAGGGTGAGCGTTACAATAAAATCATCGACATCTGGACCGGGTGCACGGACGAAATCGCCAAGGCGGTATTCGAACAATTGAAGACCAACGGTGGCAACACCGACGTGATCAATCCGGTTTACTTGATGATGGATTCGGGTGCTCGTGGTAACAAACAACAAGTTCGTCAGCTTTGCGGAACTCGTGGTTTGATGGCCAAGCCATCCGGTGAAATTATCGAACGTCCGATTCTGTCTTCTTTCCGTGAAGGTCTATCTGTTCTCGAGTACTTCATCTCCACTCACGGTGCTCGTAAGGGGCTCGCCGATACTGCTCTTAAAACGGCGGATGCGGGTTACCTAACACGTAAGCTCTGTGACGTTGCAATGGACTGCATCATCGAAGAAAAAGATGACGGTAATCGCGACGGTGTTTGGAAATATTCCATCTACGAAGGTGACGACGAGATCGTTTCTCTCAACGACCGTATCGTCGGTCGTTGCTCTTCCAATGACGTCAAGAATCCACTCAATCCAGATGAATTTCTGGTTAAGAATGGTCAGTTGATTACACAAGAAATCGCCGATAAAATCGACGAACTTGGTGTGGAGCGCGTCAAAGTTCTGTCATCACTCACAACTCGTAAAAAGGTTGGTATCACTGCACTCGAATACGGAATCAACCCGGCGACAAGTGCCATGGTTGAGCGTGGTTCTGCCGTCGGTATCATCGCTGCTCAGTCGATTGGTGAGCCAGGCACGCAGTTGACTATGCGGACGTTCCACATTGGTGGTATTGCGTCGGGTGTGCTCAAGAATCCTGAAATCAAGATTCGTGTCGGAGGTAAAGTTAATTACAAGGGCCTACGTATCGTGCAAACGGCGGACGGCGCGAACATTGTTCTCAACAAGACCGGTTCGGTTCAAATCGTTGACGAAGAAGATCACGAAGTCGAAATCTACAAGATCGTTGTTGGTTCGGTGCTGACTGTTGATGATGGTGGCACGATTGCTAAGGGCGACATCCTCGCGATGTGGGATCCGCACAATATCCCGATTCTTTCTGAGAAGGCGGGGCGCATCGGCTTCGACGATATGATTCCAGGCGTGACCGTTAAGCGCGAGCTCGACGAATCCACCGGGCGTATCGCTGCAGTCGTGATCGAGCACAAGGAAGACTTGAATCCTCAAGTCCAAATTCTCGACGACGCTGGCAAGGTGATTGCGACATACGCAATTCCAACGGGCGCTCAGCTCTCCGTTAATGAAGACGACGAAATTGCTCCAGGCTCCATGCTTGCGAAAACACCTCGTCAAGCGTCCAAGACGCAGGACATTACCGGTGGTCTTCCACGGGTCGCCGAGCTCTTCGAAGCACGTCGTCCAAAGGAAGCCGCAGAGATGGCCAAGATCGATGGTATTGTTTCACTGGACGGTACCGTTCGTGGGAAGAAGAAGTTGTTGGTCACTGATCCAGAAACTGGAGACGAAGAGGCACACCTAATTCCGCACGGTAAGCAACTCACTGTACAAGTCGGCGACTTGGTCCACAAGGGCCAACACCTGACTGATGGTGGTGCTGATCCGCACGAAGTCCTAGAGATTCTCGGGCCGTCCGCGGTTCAGGACTACCTGATCTCTGAGATTCAGAAGGTCTACCGTCTCCAAGGTGTGACGATTAACGACAAGCACATTGAGGTCATCATCTCGCAAATGCTAAAGAAGGTCCGTATCACCGATCCAGGTGACTCCGACTTCTTCTGGGGTGAGCAAGTCGATCGCTTCATGTTCATGTCCGCGAACGACTACCTCGACGAAGCGGGTGGTAAGCCAGCAGAGGGCGAGCCGGTTCTTCTCGGTATCACGAAGTCATCGCTTGAGACGGAATCCTTCATTTCCGCGGCGTCCTTCCAAGAAACCACCCGAGTTCTCACCGACGCCTCCACATTGGGCAAGGTCGACTTCCTCAAGGGCTTCAAGGAAAACGTCATCATGGGTCACTTGATTCCTGCGGGCACAGGCCTTCCAGTCTACCGCAATCTACGTATCGACACCCTCGGTGCCGAAATGGAAAAGCTGACACCAGAGCAAGCATCCGAACGGATCGAAGGCGTGCCTTTACCGGCACCTGAACTCCGCACTGATACGGCGATCGAGCCAGCGCCTGAGGTAGTCGCTGAAGATGAAGCGCCTGCAGCAGCTAGCGAAGGTTCAGAAGCCAGCTAAACGAGAAGTAAATACTTAAGCAAAAGCCCGTCTCGAAAGAGACGGGCTTTTTTATGCCCGTCGAAGCAGTTATAAACGCAGTCCGCCGCGGCGATTCTGACCAGGCTGAAGTGTTTCCATGGCAAACATGACTACACTATGAGTGTAGCCGCTAGCGTTGCGCCGCCAAGCTCGACCCCATCACCGGCCTGTGGCACCAGTAGACGCTCTGTTTTCTTCGACGAGAATTCGTCGTCGTTGACGATGCCTCTGTCTCCGAGCGTGGCTAGGCGTTCGATTTTGCTGAATTTTTTTTGCTCATTCGCCTTTCAATAGAGCGCGCGCTGATGTAGGCGATGCTGTTCGGCGGACCCTGACTTTTGACTGATTTTGTCAGGCTCAATTAACTGCCGATTTTTTGAGGCCGACACTTGCTCCCACAAGTCCGGGTTGACTCCACTGGTCCCCTTGGCAACTTACTTGGCATGACAAACCGGCGCCATTGGAATCGATTCAACACCCTCATGCTGTGGTTTCTTACGATCATGCCGTTGGGTGTGACTGTGATGAGTGGTCCAGTGGGAACCGACGGCCCGATCCGTGTAGGAGTGCGCGAGGCTGCCCCGTTTGCGTATCAGGATGAGGACGGTGAATGGGTGGGCATCGCCGTCGCGTTGTGGCAAGCGATGGCGGAGGAGGCGTCGCTCGACTACACCTTCGAACCGTTTAACTTATCAGAGCTGATAGACGCCTTGGGGACGGGTAGCGTCGATGTGGGTGTGGCTGCGCTGACGGTTAGCTCAGAGCGAGAGGAGCTTTTTGATTTTACCCATCCGTTCATGCGTTCGGGCCTAGCGATCGCGACCGAAGCAACCCCGTCGGGATGGTTCCAGACGCTGCAACGCTTTTTTTCATTGTCGTTCTTAACGGCGGCCGGTGCCTTGGTCGGTGTGTTGCTGCTCTTTGGTCTGCTGGTTTGGTGGTTTGAGCATCGCCATAACGAGGAGTTCGGTGGCTCGACTGTCGAAGGCATTGGCTCAGGATTTTGGTGGTCAGCGGTGACGATGACGACGGTTGGGTACGGTGATAAATCGCCCAAGACTTTGGGTGGGCGCATCGTTGGATTGGTTTGGATGTTCGCCGCCATCATCATCATTTCGGGATTCACGGCAGCGATCGCCTCTTCGTTAACGGTCGGGAGTTTGCAAACACGTATCAATGGACTCGACGATTTACGGGGTGCCAAAGTGGGCGTGTTAACGGCATCGAGCGCATCCGCTTTTTTAAATCGAGAACGTGTGCGTTTTCGGCAATTTGATACACTCAAGGAGGCGGTGTCTGCCCTAGCAGATGGGGAAATCGCTGCCGTGGTGCATGATGCTCCGATGCTGCAATATGAGCTCAAGCTGCAGGCTCATGATCAGTTGCATGTGCTCCCCAATCGAATCGAGGACCAGTATTATGCGTTCGGCTTGCGTAATGATCTGATCTTACGTGAGACTTTGAACCGTGCTCTGTTGAAAGCACTCAGTGATGATGAGTGGGACTTGGTGGTGAGTGAATATCTAGAGCCGTAACGCTACGTTGAGAGTGGGAAAAGTCATTGATTGATAGAGATTTCAGTCCGGTTATTTGGGCTAAGTTCTAATGGTTTTCTGTTCTGCCTCGATTGGCTTCTAATCGCTTTTCTTGGGTTGATAAAACTGATCGTGCATTTCGGTCATGGCGGCGCGAATGTCGATTTTTTCTGGAGCTAAAGTCGTATCGATTTTGGCGACTTTATCCGGAGTCGCGAAGCAGCCCGGGTGCCAGTCACCTTTACCGTCAAACATATTGTAACGCATTTCAGGGAAGCTCGTCTGGTCATAGCATTTCCACATTCGGCGCATGCGCAAGATTTCGGGTATATTGATCCCGGAGCGGTCGTGGAGCATTTCATAGCCATCCCACGTGCTGTCCGGATGGTCGAGGAGCGCGCCATTCATGCGATGGATGATTTCAAGGTCGTTTCGAGCGAGCGGCAACTCGTATGGAAAGATGCCCAGCATCTCATCGAATTGCGGCAGTTCGCTGATGCCGAAACTGAGTGTTTGTATCTGCGTATGCGCGAGACACCACCGTGCGTTAAGCTGAATGGGCGTGAGCGGTGCGCACAGTTGACTGAGCTTTGTGGAGGGTTCGTAGAGTTTGCCGCCTTTATCGTTGGGTGAAATGATGAACACCCCGATGTCTTTTGCCGCGGCGTAATCGACGGCGCCGCGATTACGCTGCATGAAGTAATAATAGTGCAGGTTGACAAAGCTGAAAAGGCCAGTGGCCAGAGCATCTATAATCACATCGACAGGGCCATGGGTGGAGAAGCCGATATCGCCGATGATACCTTCGTCGCGCATTTTGTGTAGTTCCTCGACGGGGCCGCCTTTTTTGGTCGAGTAGGCGAGTTTGGTGGCGTCATTGAGGCCATGCCATGCATAGAAGTCGATGTGGTCGGTTTGCAGCGCGTGCAGTTGTGCCTCGACGGTACGGCGAACCTCAACTGCCGTTTCGCTATTACCTTTTGTCATGAGGTGATAGCTATCGCGGGGTGCTTGAATCACCTGGTTCAGGGCAGTGCCGTAGCAGTGCTCGCTTTTACCGTAACCATAAGCGGTCTCTATATGATTAATGCCGCACTCGAGTGCTTTCGCTGTAACTGCCGCACACTGGTCGATCATTTTGGTTGATGGTTGGTCCCGTGGTTCGCCCCAGCCATCATGGTAACGCATCCCGCCCAGTGTGATATTTGAAAGCCATTGGTTTGTTTTACCAAATCGACGGTATTGCATAGGGTGGCGCTGGTTTCGAATCGGCATTAGGTAAAAAGGTGAAGAAGTAAAAAGGTAAAAAAGTAAAAAGGTGAAAGGGGCCACAGATATTTTTTTCAAAAATCGCTAAACTGGGTAGTGCTGATTGTTCATCGTCAGTGGAGTATGAACTGCCACTAGGATGCCCATCAGACTAGACTGGGTCAAGTTGCAGGTCGATTGCTGGAAGAATGAGCGCATGCGCGTTTCGACCAACTGTTGTAGCTGGAGCATTATTTGAAAATCACTCAAAGTGTAAGAGCTTTGTGGGCGAGCATTATGGCTCCGAGGCTCCGAAGCTCGTGGTCTTGAGGGCATCGGACTGACGTTTGGCCAGGGTCGTCGCAGCCGCGACTCGTACTCGAGCTGAATTCCCCGTCCTTAACCGATGTATCCATTCATGTTTGAGGCGCCTGCAAAGGCCTGCGGCGCTGGCTCGATACTTACTCGATCAGCGGTGTTTACCGATCCGAAGTTACGGAGTCTTTCAGCAGCGTTGACCACACTCGTGTGCTGTGACTTCTCGTGCGAGCCGACTGACTCGACCCTTCAAAATTAAAAAAAAAGTAGGTGGAGCGGACATGAAAAAGGCTCCACGTCAAAAACGTGAAGCCTTGAAAGATGCGGTCACAACGCTTAACGCTTAGAGCTTAACTGCGATCGACGGAGCGGCTTTGAAGGATATTTTCTTCTTTGCCTTCACATTCACAGACGATCCATCAAGAGGATTACGTCCTTTACGAGGCGCTGATGCACCCAGATAGAAATTGCCAACACCTGGCAATGGAGCGACCACGGAGGGTTTAACCGCCGGCTCACCTTTTTTAGGCTTCTTAATTCCTTTAGCAGCCTTTTTGAGGACTTTTAAGTAGACGGCACCGACAGCATCGAGAGTGCGTGCTGCCTCTGCTTTGCTTTCTAGACCAAGCTCCTTTTGGAGCGCTTCAACGAGTTCAATCTTTGACATAATTTTGTAGTTTCTTGTTAGAGGCCATCGCAGCTGCGATGAGACAGACCTAAGTGTATGGACCAAATCACATAAATACCAAGCATTTATGGAGATAGCCGTTTTTGCATGCTCAACGGAGTCTTTCCGATACGGGTAGTGCGCCTCACCAAAGTGGTGCTAGGGCTGTTTTGGGGAGTAATGGTCGAGGGCGCTGAATTTAGCTGGGAACGTTTGCGCGTTGGGACTGGTGGACCTTGAAGCAGCGAAAAGACGAGGCTCTACGGTAAGTCAGTTCAGCCCTCTTCACTCTACCGAGCCGCGTAAAAGCGGTTTTTACCGTAGAACCATCGATTATTGAATGGGTTCAATAATCGAATATTTTAAATCGGCCTAGCTATGCCAAGTCAAGTTGGCCACACGCGGATGCCTGTCTGAACAGCGCTCTGGGTAGGCGACTAATCACTGGCTGTCGACTGTTTCACTTAAATGACGTTGCGGGCATGCGAGGCGTTTTCGAGTGGTGCTACAACTGGGAAGAATAGTCGGAACGGGTTCCTCGGTCCGCGACGCTACGTCGAGATGCCCACTTTTGCCCGAAATTCCTCTCCTCCTAAAGTCGGTAGTTCAGTGATGGATTATTTCATAAACTGTTAATTTACTTGAATTGACGCTCGTATGAAGGGTCGCCTGTAAGGCAGATATGACTCATCAGTAAAACACTTATAAAAACGTGAATTGTTGACAAGTGTGACATGAAAAAAAGAGAGTCACGTTACATTTGAGACTAAAGTGTTGATGTAGTGCCGCAGCGATTATTGGAGCGACGACTTCTAAGTGAGTGACTCTCAGCGGAGAAATGAGTCCTGCTGGCGATGGCGACTAATTTTACGCGGTTTCCTACTGTTGTTGGTGTCTCCCATCGTGCCTTGGTATTGCGTGAACGCGCGAATTCGGTTTGTGCGCCCGAATATAGTTAAACGTCCATTCGTGATCGAGGTTGGGTATTTCTCGCTGCCGGGATGAAGTTTCAGGTGCGATGACGGGCTTGAAACTCTCGACTCAAATTCGCTTCAACCTCAAACAGAAGTCAAAAAGAACTTGGTATCAGTGCTCTACTCCGAATCGAGGTTGAACTCTCTACCTTGAACATTCTTTCAAGGTAGAGATAGTCGTCAACGAGATCAACGGGAGTCGTCATACCGCACTGGTCAATACTCCGCGCTCAGCCGTCTTGAAGATCAATTGTCAGAACCTACGGTGGCGTGATAAATTCCTTGCAATTTAATTAGCAAAGCGTAGCTGTCATTTCAGTGGTCGCCCTATGCCGTGTCGTAGGAGTCAAGCAATAAATATTTTTGGTCTTGCTGGTCTCGCCGCTCATCTGCTGACGTCACTAGTCATTTCGGGCGGGCGCAACACATTCGAATCACTATGAAAAGGTTCTCCATTTTATTCACTTTTCTTGCTTTGCTCGCGGGCTCTGCGCTTCAAGCGTTTCCGCCGGCACCGCATTATACGCTTTATGGCATGGTCCGCAATCAAGTGGGACAATCGTTGGATGTAGATGGTGCGGTTCTTATATTGCTCAAAAATGGGGTTGAAGTAGGGCGCACCCCGGTAACGACTCCTGTGGTCGATCAAAACTACGAATTACGGGTCCGCATCGACGTCGCGCGCCCGGCCACCGACCTTTACTCAACCGGGGCGATCGAGGCGGGTGGATTTTTCAGTCTAGTAGTGGAGATGAATGGTAAGTTCTTTTACCCGATCGAAGTGTCGGGAGATTTAACTGCCGGCATCGGAGGTGAGCGCGCGCAGCTCGATTTGACCTTGGGAGCCGATCTCGATGGAGACGGCCTGCCGGATGCGTGGGAAGAGTGGCAGTTGTATCAGGCGGGTATGTACCCGAATGACGACTACGGATGGCCGATTGATTTGATCACGCGCGATGGTGATTACGACGGCGACGGCGCGAGTAACTATTTTGAATATGTTGCAGGCACTTTTGCGGGTGATGCGACCGAGCGCTTCAGTCTGGCGATTAAAGAGAAGACCGCGTCGCAGGTGCGTTTCGAATTCTATAGTATTACTGGCAAGGTTTATACCATTGAGCGCAGTTTCACGCTTACCGGTGATGATTGGGAGCGAGTCGCCCTGACCATCGGTGCCCCGGGTGTCGGCAGCGAAGTCTACCAAGCCGACGCGGTTGGTATTCGCTCCGCTTTTGTAATTCCTGATCCGGACGATAAGGCATTCTACCGGCTCACCGTGCGTTAATCACCACCGAGCAACCCCTTTACGATCACTAATGGCCTAATGAAAATCGCACCGCACATTCAATTTATTCGTTTCTTATTATTTTTCATTGGCCTGTCGTTTGTCGGCACCAGCGCTCAGGCGCAGTGGCGATCCGTGACCTACGAACTAAAGACTGGCTGGAATGCAATCTATCTGCATGGCGATGCCAGCCACGATACGATTGCCAATCTTTTTCCTGCTGACGTCACCGAGGTCTGGGTCTGGAATCCCGATGCCGAACAAGTGCAGTTTACCGCCACGCCATTGGCTCCCTCGGCTGGTTCGGTCGAGTGGGCTGTCTGGAGGCGCTCGGAAGGTGGCGACATGCGACTTGCGGGACAGACGGCCTACCTGGTTAAATGTAGTGCGGATGTCGATGTTGATTTGGTGCAAAAAGCAATGCCTCCTCGTGCGACTTGGGTGCGCAGCGGCGCGAATCTACTCGGTTTTCCAGCTAAAGCCTCGCCGCAGCCCAGCTTCGGCACCTATTTCAGCGCGTTTCCCGTAGCGATCGTTAATTCGAGCATTTACAAGTATATCGGTGGTGAATTCGGCACGAACAATCCGTTCAAGCTGCCAAATAATTCGGGCGAGTCGCTCGATCGTAATCAAGCCTACTGGTTTTCGGCCGATGTCGTGGATAATTTTTACGGTCCGCTAGAGTTCACGGTGAGCCAGCCCGATGGCCTCGTTTTTGGTCGGACGGGGTCGGTCGTAACGGTTCGAGTGCGCAACCGCACATCGGACGTTCAATCCATCGTTTTAGAGGAGCAGAGTTCGCTACTCGATCCAGTGTCTTCGTTGACGCCAGCAGATGTCCCTTTAACTTTACTCACGGTGAATCCGTCGACGCTGCTTTATGAAGCGAGTGCAATCGACTCCACCCCGATCCCAATAAATCCCAATAGCACGATTGAGCTACGCTTCGCGGTGGACCGCGCCGACTCCTCGATGCTTGGGGCGGCCGATAGTACGCAATTCGGCTCGATCCTGCGGGTCACCGATAGCGCAAATCTGATGGACGTCTACTTACCGGTGACGGCAGAAAAAGGCTCGCTCGCAGGTCTGTGGATCGGCGACATCGAACTGACGAGTGTCGGCTCGCGCGTCTCGAACGGCGCGACGGCAACGGCCAAAGTGGTCGGCGGTGTCATTACCGAGATTGAAGTGACTGGCACCG
>Ga0307997_10000817_pt1 | contig 14382 bp, 10 predicted proteins | sample Davwhametageno36_FD_203165 | JGI IMG/M metagenome (GOLD analysis project Ga0307997, IMG submission 203165) | Marine microbial communities from Davis Island wharf, Antarctic Ocean - #36 | ecosystem: Environmental > Aquatic > Marine > Unclassified | place: Antarctic Ocean: Davis Island wharf... | reverse complement strand
TCCCCCAAAAATTGCCTTCTTCGGCAGAGGACAGGCCAGAGTGAGCATCGGTCGACCCAATTAGTCCGAACTTGTAGGGATTGACGCCGATATCTTGCTCAATCGCTAGCCCTTTTTTTAATGCCGGTCGAATATAATCTGCAGTAGACGCTTTATATTCGGATTTTCCCTGTTGGATATAGTGGTCGTAGTTCTCAAAATCTGCGAACTCATCATCCGGAGAAAAATCGCTGCGCGTTTCACTATCGCCTTTGATCTGAGTAACTTCGACAATAGGCTCCCATTTAATCCGACGGCGAGCATAATCAGCATCGATAGGCTCTCCACGCAAAGTAGTATTATCAAACATATAGCCTTTAGAGATGTTCGAGTTATGGGGAATGGCAATAAATCGAGTTCCAGTACGTTGCTGGGTCTCATCTAACCATTGCCAGAGATCCTCTGGATACTGACTTTTATCTGATCCATAAGGCAAGAACTGCTTGGCTTTATCGGCACCATCCGGGGTTATAATAATGCGATGTAAATTAGCTCCCATGGGAATCGAGCTCCACTCCCAACCGATTAAACTAGTAAAGGTTCCTGGATCATTATGGCGCTCTGCACTCTCAACAATATCATCCCAGGCTATTTTTGATGTTTTTGTCATATCGCCAAAAATATCCACCGTGGAAATATTATTATTGGAATTTTTTACCGGATCATTATGGCCATTATCCATAGAAATTTTGGGCAAAAACTGCCCGAAAAACTGTAACCCAGTATCAGTATCAATAGCCTCATTCATCAGTCGAAAGGAATACCATCTCTTGATATTTCCGATCCAGCCAAGATCTTCTTTTATCATGGTATCTTCTCGCACTGCCTTCATAACACCGAGCATCTCAGCATGATCTGATACCACAAGAAAATCTAACGGTGTGCCTATCTGGACTCTGGTTCGATTATAAGGGTGTATAACAGGTTGGCCTTTCGCCCAGCGGTACGCTGCATCTGGGTCCGCACTGTGATTATTATTTAAAAATGCGTCAAAGGAGTAAGAACTATGCAGGTGCGTGTCACCAAAATAGACGTTTTTGGTTGCCTCTGCACTGGCCATTGCGCTCGCCATTGCACATAGCATGATGATAATTTTCTTCATTATTACAGCCCCCTCTAACTTCATTTATAATGTTTTATTTTTAGTATTGTAAAGCAAACACGTCAAATAGTTATATCTGGATGGAACCAATTGCCATCTCATGGCACGGCCTGCTTGCTCGCAACTCGCGACATCAGTTTATGGCATGCTAACTGCCATTTCAATGATTTTGAGAATTTACTGCACAATACTAAGCGCTGGGGTAAAGTGCTGGGAAAAATCATCTTACTGCCTAAGGCTACTATGCAAAAGTTTTCTAAAATGACCGGTATCTCAGTGGTCGTTGCCAATATGATAGGGACCGGCGTTTTTACTAGCCTGGGGTTTCAGTTACTGGGTATTCAGTCTTACTTTGCACTGATGATGTTGTGGTTAATTGGCGGCTTAACTGCACTTTGCGGGGCGCTCACTTACGCTGAACTTGGCGCGAATTTACCACGTTCAGGCGGTGAATATAATTTTCTTGGCCGGCTCTATCACCCCTGCGCCGGTTTTATTTCAGGCTGGGTGTCTGCGACAGTTGGTTTTGCTGCGCCTGTCGCACTTGCTGCCATGACTTTTGGCGCCTACTTATCAGCGGTTTTTCCAGAACTTCCAAGAACCAGTTCCGCGGTTATTTTGGTTGTTGTTCTCACCGGTATTCACTGCTTATCACGACAAGCCAGTAGTAGCTTTCAGCAAGTTTTTACGGCTCTCAAAGTCATCTTAATTTTAGTGTTTTGCCTTACGATTTTTATCTGGGGGACCACACCACAGGCAATAAATCTAATACCTAGCGCAGGTGATGAGAAATTATTATTTAGTGGCGCCTTTGCAGTGTCTTTGATTTACGTAAACTATGCCTATACTGGCTGGAACGCAGTGACCTATGTCACTAGCGAATTAGATGACCCGCAGCGCAACTTACCGATCGTACTCATGGTGGGTACTGTGTCTGTCATGCTGATTTATCTGTTACTTAATTTTACTTTTTTAAGCGCTGCACCCTTATCTCTGCTAGAGGGAAAATTAGAGGTTGGAGTTATTGTTGCCGACCATGCCCTTGGAGACACTGCAGGCAAAACCATGGGCGCTATTTTAGCGCTACTTCTTGTTTCCACTGTCAGTGCGATGACGATGGCTGGACCAAGAGTCCTGCAAGTGATCGGCGAGGACTTTACGTTTTTTAAACGCTTAAGTCAGGTTAACGCTAACGGTATCCCCACTACAGCCATCATCTTTCAAAGCTCGCTAGCGATTATTTTTATTGTCAGTGCTACCTTCGAATCTGTACTGGTTTTTTCAAGTTTTGTGCTTGGTATCAATACGCTATTTTCAGTGGTTGGCGTTTTTATACTGCGCTTTAAAAAGCTCAACATTGAAGGGGCTTACCGAACCTTTGGCTACCCAGCAGCGCCATTGATTTATTTGGCCGTCACGCTGTGGACGCTAATCTATGTATTAGTCTCCAGACCTCAAGAGGGGGCGATGGGAATAGCCATTATTGTCGCCGGGGGCATCATGTATTTGTTGACGATTAAAATGGATACACTGAACAAATGAAGTAGTTTAGATGTTACTAGCTACCCAGACAAGAATCTGGGCAGCTATCTATCAGAGTACTATGCTGTAATACCTTTGATTTCTAGGAAATCGTCAAAACCATACTCACCCCACTCACGACCATTGCCAGACTGCTTGTAGCCGCCGAAAGGTGCGGCATAGTCCTGAGAGGCACTATTGATGCTAACCATACCTGCGCGTAATTTCCCCGCTACTCGCGCGGCTCTCTCTTCGCTGCCAGTGCTGAAATATGCCGACAGCCCATATGGCGTGTCATTAGCAATTTCAATAGCTTGCTCTTCACTATCAAAGGGGATCATCGTTAAAACAGGCCCAAATATTTCTTCACGAGCAATCGTCATGTCATTATTTACATCAGCAAAAATCGTCGGCTTAACAAAATAACCGGTTTCTAGACCCTCTGGTTTACCAAGGCCTCCTGCTACTAGAGTTGCACCTTCTTCGATGCCTGTGTGAATCAATCCTTGAACTTTATCAAACTGTACGCGGCTAGAGAGCGGGCCCAAATGCCAACCTTCTTTAGTCGGTTGATCCACAGCTACATTCGCGGCGGCCTGTTTTGCGATGGCCAGAGCTTTACCATACACAGATGACTGAACTAACATGCGCGATGGCGCATTACAGGATTGACCAGTGTTGCCCATCATGTGAGTAACTCCGGCAGTTACTGCCTTCTCAAGATCAGCATCCTCAAAAATAATGTTCGGTGACTTTCCTCCCAGCTCTTGAGTCACACGCTTAACCGTGTCAGCAGCAGCCTTAGCAACCAAAATTCCGGCACGAGTTGAGCCGGTGAACGACACCATATCAACTTCAGGATGGCTAGCAATTACTGAACCTACATTGGGCCCATCACCGTTAACCATGTTGTAAACCCCAGCAGGGAAACCTGCCTGGTCCATCATTTCAGTGAACAAATAACCTGAGATTGGAGCAATTTCACTCGGTTTAAGTACCATGGTACAACCAGTTGCTAATGCGGGAGCTACCTTGCAGCTGATTTGATTGATGGGCCAATTCCACGGCGTAATAAACCCACAGACGCCGATAGCTTCTTTGACAATTCGCGTGTTGCCAACCTGTCGTTCAAATTCAAATTGCTTTAAGGCTTCAAGAGCCGCATTGATGTGACCACGGCCGCAATCTGCCTGGGCAGCAGTAGCAAAAGAAATAGGCGCTCCCATCTCAATAGAGATAGCCACCGCCATTTCATCGTAGCGATCTATATAAATTTGCAGTAGCTTTTCCATCAGGGCAATTCGCTCATCCACTGAGGTCTGAGAAAAACCTAGAAATGCTCGCCTAGCAGCAGCTACAGCAAGATTTACGTCTGCCGCAGCACCCAGTGATATGGTTGCCACTAGCTCTTCATTAGCTGGGTTTTCAACCGGCAGGTCATTACTTTGAATGGGATCGACCCACTGACCGTCAATATAAAATTTTCGTAAATCTTTCATAATTACCTCTACAAGAGTTTTCATTTTAATGGGGCGACTGTACGAATCTGCCAGGCAATTGTCTATACCCTATCAGGGGAACCTGCTATAGCAAAGCCTCTAAGGTCGCTAGTGTTTGTGGACCTATCAATCTGTGTAAAAGTTTACCTTCAGGACTGATGATCAAGGTTTCAGGCAGTATCGATACCGGCTCCAGTCCCCAGGTAAGTCTTGGGTCTCTAATAAAACTTGGAAACTGAATGCCTAGCTTAGTAATTTCACTGCGCAATATGTCATTTTGTGAATCATCGAAATTAACCCCCAACACGGTCAACTTATCAGCATGATGTGCCGCAAGTTCGTTTAACTCAGGAATTTCCTTGCGACAAGGTGCACACCAAACCGCCCAATAATTAATGACCAACAGCTTTCCTGGCGCAGTTACATCAATAGATGTTCCGTCTAATGTTGGGTAGCCATTGTCTGAGGAACATCCAACCAAAAGCAACCCGATGATAAATAATTTTTTAAACATTTTTAGTCCTTATGCCAACCGATTTAAGCTGGCGGTATACCCATTAGCGTCAGTCCCATAGCATAGCGCACTTTGCGCGAAATTTTGACCAAAACTGATCCTAATTAAAGGCAGTGCCTCCTTAATCATAGGGTATTTAAGATTCTTCCTGTTTCAACTCATTAGCCTTACAATGTAGGCTTCCAAAAAAGGGTATATAACTAAACCACTATGGCGACGATCTACCACAATCCACGATGTTCAAAATCACGCCAAGCTCTGGATATCTTGCGTGCCAACAATGTCGATATTAAGGTAATTCTTTATTTAAAAGAGCCAATGAGCGCGTCAGAACTTGAATTAGTCCTGACAAAATTGGGCATGACTCCTGGCCAACTCATTCGTCGAAATGAAACTGACTTTAAGGACTTAGCGTTGGATGCAATAAGTGTGACTGAGCAACAATTATTTGAAGCCATGCTAAAGCATCCCATTTTAATAGAACGGCCCATTGTTGTGGTCGACACTAAGGCCGTAATTGGACGTCCCCCTGAAAATGTACTTGGTCTCTTATGATAAATGCTAACACTGACAATTCATATATTTTAGTGCTTTACTACAGTCGGCACGGACACGTAAAAATGCTTGCAGAGCAGATCGCTCTGGGGGTAGAGGGCGCTGGCTTAGAGGCGCGATTAAGAACTGTGCCCGCCATATCCACGGTGTGCGAAGCAACTGAAGATAATATTCCAGCCAATGGCGATATCTATTGTACTGAAGAGGACTTAACTAACTGTTCTGGCTTATTGATCGGCAGTCCGACTCGGTTTGGCAACATGGCCGCGCCCCTAAAATATTTTATTGATGGCACAGCTAGCCTATGGCTAAGTGGCGCCCTCGTTGATAAGCCAGCAGGCGCGTTCACCTCTTCTTCTAGTCTGCATGGCGGCCAAGAGTCAACGCTGCTATCGATGATGCTACCGCTTTTACATCAAGGCATGCTGATTACCGGTGTGCCCTACTCTGAGAAAGCCTTATCAGCCACCACCACAGGTGGAACACCCTACGGCTCCAGTCATGTAGAGGCCGACGCCCTGAGTGCAGAAGAAGTGCAGATTTGTCGGTCTCAGGGTGCCCGCCTAGCCACTCTGGCCAAAAAGTTGGCATCTAAAAATAATCAGTAGTCCACTAAGAATATTGGGAAGGTATCGGTGAAGGTCGAACTAAAAATAGCTATTTCAAAACTAGCAATACAGTATAGTTTTTTCATTTTGTTAATTACGCTAACCGTTAACCTGTGGTTGCAAAGTGCACCTTTGGTCATCTACTTTATGTCCCTTGCACCGCTGGTGGTATTTATTTCAGGCATTATCAAAGTTAGGCTGCGCACACTTATTTGGTTGTGCTTTGTACTTCTTCTCTACTTTGCCATAGCGACTTATAAGTTGAGTGTTCCAGATCCTAGGCCGCTAGATATTGCGGAGCTCGCACTAATTGTTGTATTGTTTGTCGCAGCAACATGGAATGCGAGACTTAGACAAAAAAATACTCTGTAGCATTTATTTAGTAACTAAAAGGAAGTTCAGTGACTGACAAAAAACCAGGTTTAATACGTCGGATTTTTAAGTTTATCGGCAGTATATTGACGGTGATACGCTATGCTTTTAGCCTATTGATTGTGGTTGTGTTGTTCTCGGTCATTGGCGGTATGTTTGTAGGTAATATCCAACCTGTGCCCGAGGAAGGTGCCTTATATCTTGCGCCACAGGGTGTTCTAGTGGATCAAAAAAGTTATGTTGACCCGCTTGCCCAAGTTCTAGCGCAGGGTAGTCAGCAGAATACTGAAACGCTAGTGCGCGACATAGTGGAAGCTATTGATACTGCCAGAGACGACAGCAGAATTACCCATTTACTGCTAGATACAGACTATATGGCTGGCGCTAGTCTCAGCAAGTTACAAGAAATAGGCGCTGCTCTGCGCCGCTTTAAAGCGACTGACAAACCCATTATTGCAGTTGCAGATTATTTTACCCAGTCACAGTACTTTCTCGCCGCACACGCCGACGAAATAATACTTAACCCCTTGGGCGGAGTAATGATAACCGGCTTTGGCTCATACAGAAGCTACTTTAAAGACGCCCTAGATAAGCTAAATATTACCATGAATATTTTCCGCGTCGGCCAATATAAAAGTGCCGTGGAGCCATTGATGGGCAATAGTATGTCTCCTCAGGTGCGCGATGAAACAGGCGTTTTACTCAATGACCTATGGCAATCCTACAGCTCTGAAATAGAAGACCTACGGAGCCTAGATGAAGGTTCTGTCAACGATTATGCTAATAACTTACATCTTTCGCTTGAACAATATAAAGGTGACAGTGCGGCCCTATCCAAGGCCGCGGGACTGGTCGATACAATTGCCAGTCGCTCAGGTATTCATCAATATTTGATAGCAAATATAGCCAGCGAAGATGATGATGTTATCAGCATTAACATGGACAGCTATTTATCCAACACACGTCTTGCCAATAAGCAGATCTCCAACGGTCAAAATCAGATCGCCGTTGTAGTAGCCAGTGGGTCCATCATGGACGGGCAGCAACCGGAAGGCAGCATCGGTGGTGATACCCTAGCGGCGATTTTTACAGAATTGCGCGAAGATGAGAATGTCAAAGCGGTGGTCTTGAGAGTTGATAGTGGCGGTGGCAGTGCTTTCGCCTCTGAAATCATTCGAGACTCTATTAATGCTATCCAAAATCAAGGCATTCCTGTAGTGGTTTCGATGAGCAGCGCTGCTGCATCAGGAGGCTACTGGATCGCCGCAGAAGCCGACAGAATACTAGCAATGCCAACAACTATCACCGGCTCTATCGGCGTATGGGGGGTTGTTCCCACTATTGACCAATCTCTGGCAAAGTTAGGTATTTATTCAGATGGTGTTGGCACCACAGACATTGCAGCAATGATGGAACTCGATCGTCCTCTCACCGAACAAACCAAAATTATTATTCAGGCCGGTGTAGATAATATTTACACCCGTTTCATCACGCTAGTCGCCAACGGTCGAGACTCAACACCTGCAGAGGTGCATAAAATCGCTCAAGGTCGTGTGTGGACGGGGAATCAAGCGTTGGCCAATGGTTTGGTCGACCAGTTAGGGGATCTCAATGATGCCATCTTAGTGGCTGCTGAAATCGCTGATTTAGATAACTATCAGGTCGACTACCGCCGCAAAGAAATGACTCCCATTGAAGCCTTATTAACTGGCCTAAACAGTAATGTTGCAGCTTCCTTGCAAGGACTCGGGCTGACATCAAACATAGAGAGCTCAATATCTGATAATAATCTTGGTCGTTACGCCAAAAAAATATTGGCGCCTTTAAGCCTCATTAATACATTAAATGATCCTAAACATATTTATTTATATTGCGAAAAATGTCCTCTTTAAAGCACTAGTCTAGGCCTCCAGATTACTGCGTAACCGTCTCAGTCTGTGTCCCACTCAACGTTACTCCATCATAGCTAAAGCCAAGGTCTTAGATCTGGCTTTACTCTTCAATATTTATGGTCTATACCTTAAAGCATAGTGTTTATAGTGTTTATAGTGTTTACAGTTAATTCGCCTAGACCCTGTCACCCAGCTACATAGATAAACCACAACGATTGACTCACTGAGTACATGGAATGTTTACGTCATTAAGGGATAATTTAAGTCATAGAAGTCTCTCCCTACGATATCTTTTTGCCCTTACCCTAATCGCCCTTTTAGTCACTGCGTCCACCTTTAGTTTTCAAAAAATAATTGCAGATGAAAGATACGCATCCAGTACGATTGACAGAGCTGGCGACGAACGTTTGCTACTGGAGACCATAAAAGCGTATCACATAGCCTACTTAGCTTATCGAGGTGAGCCTCGTCAGGCAGTTTTTCATAAAAAGCTTTCGGACGCGGCAACCGCATTAGAAACCAATCATCAAGCGCTTCTAGATAGAGAGGAATCACAAAATTTAGGCGGCGAAATGATCCCTACCGTGCGTGCCCTTTATTTTGATGAGCCAGTGCAACTGAATAAGCAGATTTCAGATTATGTGGCGCTGGCTCGCACGCTGCTGTCACTAAGTGATCAAGAATTAGATGAAAAACCTATACTCAGTTCTAGCTTTATTGGTCGGACCGACACATTATTAAATGATATGCATCTTGTAGTAAAGGCGCATGTGCAGCAGTCAGAAAATACCCTCAAAAAAATGGCCCAAGTTGAATTACTGCTTTGGATGTCGACGATAATTATTCTTATGTTAGAGGCATATTTTATTTTTCGACCGATGATCAAAACAATCACACAACAGTTCTTCTCTCTAGAAACACAGACCCAAACCCTAGAAGCAAAAGTTATTGAACTAAAGAGCACACAGACTGAATTAGTTAAGAGCCAAAAAATTGCATCACTAGGGCGCATGGTATCAGGGTTTTCACATGAGTTAAGTACCCCCATAGGTATCGCGGTGAGTGCCGTGAGTCAGATGCAAGAGGCTGCAGATAGAATTACTTATGAAATAAATATCAACGTAATAAACGTAGAGAGTCTAAAGGTTAATGCTGAAAAGTTGAACGAGACCGCAGGACTGGCAGCAAATAATCTGGCTCGCGCTGGGCGCATGGTAGAAAATTTTAAACAGAGCTCTATCGATAGGCACAGCGAATTGACGCGCGAGTTCAACCTAAAAAAACTATCAAAAGATACCGTTTATAACCTAAGCCATCAGTTAAAGAATAAATCTGTAACAGTGCAAACTAACTGTCCAGATCACCTGATTCTGGATGGAAGACCAGGCCTGATTGAGCAACTAATTACTAACTTAATCACTAATAGCCTAGCCCATGGCTTTCCAGATAAAGGTGGCAAAATCAATTTAGATTGGATGTTAGATAGTGACAATCAAAATATTATATTCAATTATCAAGATGATGGTCTTGGTATTGCCGAAGCCATTCTCGACCACATATTTGAACCATTTTTTACCGGCCAACGCACCGGGGGTTCTGGATTGGGACTTTACATTTGTCACTCCATAGTGACTCAGGACCTCAGTGGGACTATTAGGTGCGAGAGCACTGAAAATCAAGGCGTAAAATTTTTGATTAAATTTCCTCTTCAGGTGGACATGAAAAAACACCATGACGCCGTCTTGGTTAGCGATTAAGGAGTTCTCTGTGAAATTAATATCATCCGAAGTACACCATAATCTCGTCAAACAGCAATCTAGAGTAAAAGAGGATGGACCCTATTGGAAGGTTTTACTGATAGATGATGATCCAGACATTATTCAAGTTACCCGCTTAAGCTTGCGGAATTTTAATTTTTGCGGATTGGGCCTAAACATTCTGGAAGCCAATAGCGCAGCGCAGGCAACCGAAATTCTCCATGAACATGATGATATTGCTGTACTCATTGTCGATGTCGTTATGGAGACAGATAATGCAGGGTTACATTTAGTTGAATATATCCGCGATACAATGCGTAACCAAATATCTAGAATAATTATCAGTACTGGACAACCTGGCCTCGCACCAGAACGCTATGTTATTGATAATTACGATATTGACAACTATCTCACTAAAACTGAGTTAACCAGTCAAAATCTTTACGCAAAGTTGCGCCTTGCCATTAAAGGCTACCGTGATTTAAATGAGCTTCAGAAGAATCGTAATGGATTGCGCCGGGTCTTATCAGAAGTCCCTAAAATTTACGCTTTGGCACGTCAATCAGAATTACTATTTTTTGAAGCTGTGCTGAATCAAGTCGTCTTATTTTTTCCACCACACTCGAACGGGAGCACTCTTAACACGCTCATTGCAAGTGTGGATGGCGACCGTGCCAAGATCGAGCATGCAACAGGAAGCTTTCTTAAATTTGACCCAACCTCAGCCAATATGATGAGTTTGCTCAAAAAATATCATAATAAAACATACCAAAAATCGCAGCCTATCGACCTACATTCTAAGAAGATACTAATTCCTCTCAACATTGATGGCAAGACTGCTGCCTTTGTTTACGCAGAGAATAACATCGCAATAGCGCCATCTGAACGATCATTATTAGAAGTATTTTTAAGTCAATGCAGCAGTATTCTTGAGAGTATAAAACTCTACACTAATCTTGAAAAAGCCTACCAAAAGTCTATTGATACTCTAGCGGAGATAGCTGAATTCAAAGATAAAGACACCGCCGAGCATATCAGTCGTATCGCCCTTTATACTGAAAGAGTCGCTGTTGAAATGGGTCACTCCGCGAACACCGCCTCAAAATGGGGTCAAGCTTCTCGACTGCATGATGTCGGCAAGATGGCAATTCCTGACAGTATATTGCTAAAACCCGGAAAACTGACGGCGGACGAATTTGATACAATGCGCCAACACACCATTATTGGTGCAGCCATTTTAGGTAATATGTATGGTATGGATTTGGTCCAAACTATTGCCCTCAGTCACCATGAACATTGGGATGGATTAGGTTATCCCGAGGGACGAGTGGCTGAGGAAACGCCTTTACCCGCACGTGTTGTAGCCCTTGCTGATGTATTCGATGCACTGGTCAACGTACGCTGCTATAAAGCGGCGTGGTCGATAGAAGATACGATTCAATATATCAAATCTAAGAGCGGTACGCAGTTCGACCCAAAAGTCACCGAAGCATTTCTAAACTTGCACAGTCAGGGGGTTATTCAACAACTGATGTCGGAAAATGAGACGAAGTCCTCACCCAAATAAGTTCGTTAACCAACAGTCGCTACATTGACAAATTTCGCCTTAAGTTTGCGCTAGAGGTCCAAGGTGCCTTTTACAAATGGCATAGTTAATCGACGCTGCTCACGCAACGAAGCCTTATCCAACGTTTCTAGCGCCTGCATTAGAGTATGGGTATCTCTGGGCAATCGATGCAGTAGAAAAAGAGCCACCTCATCAGACAGATATAGCCCTCGCCGATTAGATCTATATTGTAGTAGTCGCCGTTGGTCAGCATCACTAAAGGCTGGTAAATGCAGCGAGACGCCCGATTTTAGCCGCGATAACAAATCGGCAAGAGGGACATCTAATTGATCAGCAGGTTGATGTGCGGCAATCACTAAACGAGCTCCAGAGTCGCGACAATTATTAAATAGGTTAAATAGTGGTACCTGCCAATCTTCGCAACTAGCGACTAATTGCAAATCATCAATGCAAACCAAAGGTGCCTTATCTAAGCCCTCTAATACTTGACTTGCAGGATAACTATGTAGGTCTTTTAGTGGTAAATAAACGCTACCTGTGGTTTTACTCAGTGCAGTGGTTTGACAAATAGCCTGAAGCAGATGGGATAATCCAGTACCGCTACCGCCAGAAAAATAAGCAAATTTGCGAGCATCATCTTTGAGTAAAAAAGTCGCCATGTGCTGAGGCGTGCCATTGGGCGCATAGTAGTTATCAAATGTGGCTTGATCATCTAACGCAATAGCCAAACTCAGTTGCTCAGTAGGGTTCATTTTGCAGTCCAGTCAAAAACAAGATATTCACTCTCATTGGGTAAGTTAACACTGCGGCTACGAAAGTAGCCGCTGCGCACCAAAGCCTTATGGAGCAGTGCGGCACCACCTTCGGCAGATACGGATAAGGTAATTTGACTTTCTCTAGTTGAAAATAAGTCAAATGAACTCACTATCTCCAACTTCTTAAACTGCTCATTAACCCGCTGGTAGTCACTGTAGGTATTTATACCTGTGATTTCGACGAGGAGTGAGTTGATATCGCCCCTAGGGATATAACTAAAGGAGCCCGTTAAACTATTTAGAATATTATTTACCGCAGAGGTGATAAGAGGCTGATCGCGCTCGGCATTAAAGTCACCTAACTGCCGTCGGCCAGCAACTTGATAGACCCAAGCTCCGCGAACATCTCCACTTGATGTTCGATAAAAACGCAGTGCGACCCAACCGTCCGCACTGTACCTTTGTGACGCTGATTGAATCTTGTCTGCCTGAAGGTTCCAAGCTGACTCAATAGGGAGAGCAAGCTGATCTTCGAGATCAAAGGTTGGGAGCATATAAGGGATACCCCGCTCTGTCATGACCTCAGACAATTCGGTGATAATATCGGCGCCTATATTGTTGTCTGCCAAGCTCGAAGAATCTTGACCCAAAAACTCTCGCCCAGTTGCTGAATCATCTATGACTACCCAGACTAATAATTTTGGCCTGTTCGACGGCAATACTGGTAGCTGGTTGTTACGAATGAGTTCGTCAATAGCCGATCGGGAGAAAGACACGCGTAAACCAATTGGTGCGTCAATCAAGTCTTGAGACGCTCGGTTACTTGCTGCAGGTAAATCTTGAAAACTCAAGGCGTCAATATAGGTGCTAGCATTATCAAACGACGGACTCAAACGGCTTAATTGCAAAATTTCACCATTGCCAGTCAATTTTACTAATACGTTTTTAAGCGCCTCACTAATGCCTCCCTGCTTAGACTCTGCACTTTGATCTGCAACAGCGACCAAACTCACATAAAGATTCTCAACTTCTTCGGCAATGCTTAGCTGGCTGCTAATACATAATAATATGACTAATACTTTTCTTAACATCATCACTCCGCCTGAACTTCTAGTATTGTAACAGCCGTTCATCCCGATTAGCCTTATTGATAAAAATATCGTTATTTTAAAATAACATCAATTAAAAAATAGCGCCTATATGTCAGCCGCGCTAAAATGTCTGCTTTCAAATAGGACGTTTCCCCCATGGCCGAAAATAAACCATCGTTGAGCTATAAAGATGCAGGTGTTGATATTGATGCTGGCAATGCTTTAATCGAAAAAATAAAAGGCGCTGCTAAGCGCACACGTCGCTCCGAGGTAATGGCCGGATTAGGTGGGTTTGGAGCATTATTTGAGCTACCAACTGGTTATAAGCAACCCGTACTGGTGTCAGGTACCGACGGGGTTGGTACCAAGCTGCGCCTCGCGCTAGATTACGGTAGACATGATACGGTCGGTATCGATCTGGTCGCCATGTGTGTCAATGACCTTATTGTCTGCGGTGCCGAGCCATTGTTCTTTCTCGATTATTACGCGACTGGCAAACTTGATATAGACACTGCTGCCGCTGTCGTCAATGGTATTGCCGATGGCTGTGAACTATCTGGTTGCTCACTGATTGGTGGAGAAACCGCAGAGATGCCCGGAATGTACGAAGATCAAGACTATGATCTTGCAGGGTTTTGCGTCGGTATTGCAGAGAAATCTGAAATCATCGATGGTAGTAAAGTCGCCACTGGCGACGTGTTGATTGGGCTTGCATCAAGTGGACCCCATTCCAACGGCTATTCTCTTATTCGCAAAGTTCTCGAAGTAACAGGAACCAACCCGGCTACCACACAACTTGACGGTCAACCGCTGATTGATTTACTGATGGCCCCAACCAAAATTTATGTAAAGTCTCTGCTCAAACTTATCTCCGAATCACCTGTACATGCCCTTGCTCACATTACTGGCGGCGGTCTACTAGAAAATATTCCCCGTGTACTGCCTGACAATGCAAAGGCCATAATCAATGTCAATGCATGGCAACGCCCAGCGATTTTTGACTGGTTACAACAAGGCGGTAATATCGATGAGCATGAAATGCATCGCACGCTAAACTGCGGGGTAGGTATGGTTATTTGCGTACCTGCATCTTCGGTCGATAATACGCTT